>Ga0181612_107448_pt1 | contig 28162 bp, 14 predicted proteins | sample HoacroProtozoa21_FD_119630 | JGI IMG/M metagenome (GOLD analysis project Ga0181612, IMG submission 119630) | Hoatzin crop microbial communities from Cojedes, Venezuel. Combined Assembly of Gp0051906, Gp0051904, Gp0051908 | reverse complement strand
TAGACGAAAAGAAGTATCTGCAGAAGTACATGGTCCCCGCCCGTAGCAAGGGAAAGACGATCCACAAGCTGGGAATCAACTTCTCCTACAAGGATGGCGTGAGGAACATCTACGACTGGAAGGAGGAAATCGTAAAGTAGAAGACAGCATCCTACTGAGTGGAAGCCCCGTGACTATCCGGAGCAAAAGAAGCCTCAACCCATCTGCATTGTCAATTCACCCCTGGACATGATGTGAAGTTGTCCGGGGCATATGGTTTCAACCATACGGCTGTACAATCACTTTTCCAGATGGATGGCTACAGTATCTCTTTTTCCATTAACTTTGCAAAAATGGCATCGGCGACATTTTCGCATATCACCCTATGCGGAAAGCGCCTAAAAATTCGACTGCAAGATGATCGGTGTTTTTGACTCTGGAAGCGGAGGCCTGTCGGTCCTCCGTGAAATAGTGAAGCTCCTTCCTAAGGAGAAGTATGTCTACTTTTCCGATAACGCGAACTGCCCCTACGGGGAGAAAAGCGTCGGATTCATCCAGGAGCGCAGCAGGTGGATTTCATCCTTTCTGATTGAAAAGGGCTGCGACATAATCGTGGTAGCCTGCAACACCGCCACGGCAGCCGCCATAAACGTGATGAGGGATGAGTTTCCGGTGAAGTTCATAGGCATGGAGCCGGCCGTAAAGCCCGCCGCCCTCGGAACCCGCACCGGAGTCATAGGAGTCCTTGCCACCGCAGGGACCCTCAAAGGTTCCAAGTATCTCTCCACCAAGGGAAACTACGAGGAAGGCTGCAAGATAGTGGAGCACGTAGGCAAAGGCTATGTGGAGCTGGTTGAAAGCGGCCGTCTCGAAGGCCCCGGTGTCGAGGCCGTAGTAAAGGAAAGCCTCCAGCCGCTTCTGGACCAGGGAGCCGATACTATCGTACTTGGATGTACGCACTATCCCTTCCTTCTTAAGCCACTTCGCAAGATAGCGGGACCGGACATCCGCTTCATAGACCCTGCACCGGCCGTTGCAAGACACCTTATATATGTAATGGTGCAGGAAAGGCTCCTTAGCGAAGCCGAGGCTACGGTAGCCCTGGCAAAGGTCATCGAAATGGCCGAGAGCAAGGACATGGGAAGGGACGACAGCGACAGGTTCAATCCAGAAAGTCCCTGCGTAGAGCTTCTGTCATCGGGCGATCCCTCCACAATGAGAAAGATATTCTCTCTCATCTACAAGAAATCGTGAACAAGGCTTTCATGCTGAAGGCGGCACGCCTTGCCGTGGCAGTCCTGCTTTTCATAGCCGGCTGCCTGCCTTCATTTGCCTTTCCTGGAACTGCCCGTCAGGGCGGATACACGTCTTTCAGAAACATCTCCTTCCCGTGCGAAGTCTACTGCGCCCTCGAGGACGAGGACGGGCTTGTGTGGTTCGGCACAAGGCAGGGGCTTTCCTGCTACAACGGATTCGACATCCACACATACCCTTTCGGAGAATTCACATCCGACCGCAACGTAGTCCAGGCCCTTCTGCAAAAGGATGAAAGGACTCTGTATGTCGGCACTGACGGGGGCATTCTCGAGTTTGATACCTACACAAGGAAATACGGGACACCCGATGCCGCGCTCACGGATGTCGGTGCGGTGCGCTCGCTCCTATTCTGGGAAGGAATGCTCTGGATAGGTTCCAGGGACGGAGGACTTCTCGCATTCAACCCCGCCGAGCACACCCTGCGCCATATTGATGGGACAGGAGAGCGCACCATATATAACATAGTGCCCATTGACAAGGAAATCTACGTCTGCGCATACGGAGCCCTCTTCCGCCTTGACGGCAGCGGAAGGATGGATACGGTTCCAATTGACGAAGGCGAGGTCGTCCACGGAGTATGCCCCGACAGAAGCGGAAGGCTATGGATCGGCACAGAAGGCAACCTGTACAGGATTGATCAGTCAAGCGGAGCGATAGGAAAGGAACCTTCTTTTTCCGGCAACATCATAAAGGCGATAGTCCCCTATTCGGGGGACAGCTTCCTCGTCGGCTCCGACAACGGGCTTTACGTATTCGACACCAGAGACGGCTCATCAATCCACGTAGTGCATGACATAAGGGAGAGTGGCTCACTTGTGAACAACCTTATCCAGGACATCCTTAGTGACAAGGAGGGGAACATATGGGTGTCGACCGACAGGGGCGTATCCCTGTACCAGGCCGACCAGTGGTACCAGTGCGTGGACCTCTCCAACATAACCTACGGAGGGGAAGGCAACGTAATCTACGCAATGCTCGAAGGCCGAGGCGGTGACTACTGGATAGGCGGTGACAACGGACTCATCCATGTCCTCGGGGACAGGCAGAGCATATGGTACAGTTTCAATAGCAGGGAGCACCACCTTAGGAACAATCACATAAGGGACATATACAGGGACCGCGAGGACATGATATGGATATGCACGGACGGAGGCATAGCTTCATACGATACCGCCACATCCGCATTTACCTTCTATGACATAACGGACGAAAAGGGGCGCAACGCCAACTGGTCCTACGGCATTCTCGAGGACAGCTCCGGCACCATGTGGATAGCCACCTTTGGAGGAGGCCTCTACGCGATAGACAAAAAGCGGATCCTTGGAAGCGGTGGGGCGCCTATAGAGGTGGAATGTGCTTTCAGCGGGGATGATGACGAGACGCTCCGTACCGTATACCTCATGGAGATGGACTCCGAAGGGAATATCTGGGCGGACTCGTGGAAGGGGCTTGCAAGGATAGACCCCATCCGAAGGAGCGTCGAGCTGAAGGACCTGTGGTTTGACAACATCACAATAGACGGGGACGTCATTTGGGGCTCCGACAGGGGCTCCCTGTACCGCTACGACACGAAAAAGGGCGCAATCTCCCAGCTTCCCTTCAAGATATCCCAGGGAAGCGTCTACGCATTCACCCGCGACAAGGGTAGGATATGGTTCTCCTGCGCCGACGGAATCCTTTACATCGACACGCGCACCCTCCAGGTGAATCCAACCGACATACCCGGCAGGTACTACCGTTCGGCCCTCTATGAGAAAGGAAAGGACAGGATTCTTTGGGGAGGAGAGGACTGCATAACCGTGATGTCAACCCTCTGGGAGAAGGGCCCTTCCGACAGGAAGGTCTACATAACGGGAATCTACTCAGGGGATGACACGCTCCTTGAATGGGGAGATACAAAAGAGAGCCCCATCCACCTTCATGACAGGCGCAATCCAGTCCTGGAACTGTCCACCCTTTCATACTCATCCCAGGGTCCAGGGGTGTTCTACTACAGGATAGACGACGAACCCACATGGCACAGCCTCCCTCCGGGAGTGAACTCTCTTTCATTCCCGACGGTCCCTGGCGGAAAGTTCTCCCTTGAACTGTCAACAGCTGATCCGCTCTCTGATGAAAGCGCGCAGGTAAGCACCTACTCCCTGAGGGTGCCCTACCCATGGTACTCATCCATTCTGGCAAGGATACTGTACGGGCTGCTTGCCATAGCAGCCGTCGCTATCGCAGTCAGGGCGGCAAGGGAGAGAAACCGCCGAAAGCTCGAAGCCCTTGAAAAGGAGAAGGTCCTTGAAATCTCACGCATGAAGACCGACTTCTTCGAAAACATGTCCCACGAGCTTAAAACCCCGCTGAGCCTGATAATAGCCCCTCTTGGCGACATCATATCAAAGACTCCCCAGTCAAAGACTAGGGAAAGGCTTGAAGGGATCCAGTCCAATGCGATGAGGCTAAGCAATCTCATATACAAGATTCTGGATTTCAAGGACATGGAGTATGAGAGCGACAACTCCCTCATACGCTCCAACATAGAACTTGGACAGATGGCAAGGGACTGCGTCAAGACCTTCTCCCACCAGATAGAGTCAAAGGACGTCGATGTCTCCATCGATACTCCATCTGAAGGCATCTGGATAAATGCCGACAGGATGAAGCTGGAGTCTGTCGTAACGAACATCCTTTCCAATGCGCTTAAATACGTTCCCGACAAAGGCGGAAAGATAGGCCTCGACGTATCCAGGGAGGGATCTTCTGCCAAGATAAGCATATCCGACAATGGCAGGGGCATACCGAAAAAGGACCTTAAAATGATTTTCGTGCGCTTCTACCAGTCAGGCGGCAAAGGCAACCCCGAAGGGACCGGAATCGGGCTTTTCCTTGCAAAGAAGTATGTCGAGATGCACGGCGGGACGATAGAGGCCAAAAGCAAGGGAGGGGCGACATTCACGATAACCCTTCCACTTGACGGAGACAACCTTGCGAGCCAATCTTCCGCAGAGCCTGCAGAGGCAGGCGCCACCGCCGAAGGGAAGCGTCTTCTCATCATAGACGACAACTCCGAGATGGTCGAGTTTCTTGTGAACGCACTGTCCCCATCATATAGATGCCAGGGTGCGTCCAACGGCAAGGAAGCCCTTGAAATGGTGAAAAAGGAGAAGCCGGACCTCGTTATAGTGGACCAGATGATGCCCCTTATGGACGGAATGGAGTTCACACGGAGGATAAGGAAGGACTACCCCACCTCGGACATCCCCGTAATTATGCTGACTGCCAAGGATGACATCGACACCGAGATGGAAAGCGTCCGGAGCGGAGTGGACATCTTCCTCTCCAAGCCTTTTGACATGCGAAAGCTCCAGGTCTACATCGCAAAGCTGATGGACAAGTACTCCCACATAAGGAAGGCGGCAATAATAGAGAACATCTCCCAGGGCGAGGTGGAGAGGACTGACATAGGCCCGTCATCGGACGAAATTCTCATGGAGAAGATCGTATCCGCCGTGGAGGAGAGCATGGACGACGAGCAGTTCAGCGTCGCGTCCCTGGCACAGAGCCTTTCCATGGACCAGAAGCAGCTCTACCGGAAAGTGAAGCAGCTTACCGGACTCACTCCCGTAGCGTACATCCGCCAACTGAGGATGAAAAAGGCCGCGGTGCTTCTTCGCCAGGGGCAGTTCAACGTGACCGAGGTAATGTACATGGTGGGATACTCGAGCGCATCGCATTTCAGCAAATGCTTCACCGAGCAGTTCGGCGTAAGTCCAAGGCAGTACGCATCCGCCACAGAGGAGCCAGGGACATAAGGGAGCCGGAGAGAAAATCCATCGCCCAGACTCGCAGGGCAGGGGTTTTCCAGCGATGTCCGATTTGAGCAACATTTTGTCTGAATCGGGCAGGTCGGTTGCCGGGGGCGAGGACTATCTTTGCCCAAAACAACTAAACTGGTTCAACCAATGAGTCATTCTCTAGTGAAAGGCATCCGGCTTGCGGTAGCTTGTCTGGTGCTCCTATTATTCTCGCAGGCACAATCATTTGCGCAGAACACGATTTCAGTCAGAGGTACCATCCTTGACCAGAACGGCCAGCCCGTAATCGGGGCAGGCGTCTACGACAAGGCCACCGGAAACGGTACGGTTACCGACGTTGACGGAAGTTTCATCCTTAGCGCCCCCCAGGGTGCTACCCTCTCAATCTCCTGCATAGGCTACAAGGACGCCGAGGTGTCGGCCCGTGAAGGAAACCTTTCAATCACCCTCAGCGAAGACAACGAGCTTCTCTCCGAATCCGTAGTCGTCGGCTACGGTACGCAGAAGAAGGCGAACCTCACTGGTAGTGTCGCTGCCGTGAAGTTCGACGACGTGAAGAACATGCCGGTTGCCAACACATCCAGCATGCTTCAGGGAAGGCTCCCCGGAGTCGTCCTGCAGATGAACGGAGCGCAGGCCGGACACGACGATCCCCAGATCAGGGTCAGGGGTGTCGGAACCCTTGGCGACGCTTCCAAGAACAACCCCATGGTGCTCATCGACGGAGTCGAGAGTTCGATTTCACAGATGTCTGATATCGCTGCCGAGGATATCGAGAGCGTATCCGTCCTCAAGGATGCGGCATCCGCGGCGATATACGGTGTAAGGGCGGCCAATGGAGTAATCCTGGTAACGACCAAAAGAGGTAGCGAGCAGAAACCTGTCGTAACCTACTCCGGAAACGTTGCAGTGCAGCAGGCCACCATCCTTCCCGACTATGTTGACTCCTATGAGTGGGCCCTCATGTTCAACGAGTGCCAGCCCGCGAAGGCGTACTCCAGCGAAATGCTCACGGCCCTGAAGAACGGCACCGATACCGACCATTTTGCGAACACTAACTGGGCGAAGGAGATGTTCCGCACTGCCATCATGCAGCAGCATCACCTCTCCATCGCAGGTGGTGGCAAGGACGTGCACTACATGATATCGGCACAGTATCTCGACCAGGACGGCATCCTCAAGGGAACCGGACAGAAGAGGTACAACTTCCGCTCGAACCTAGACGCCAAGCTCGGTATCTTCAAGCTCGGACTGAACCTCTCCGGCAGCAAGCAGGACATCGAGGAACCGGTGAACAGCGTGACCGGGGAAGGCCTCATGCGAATGCTGACATGGTTCACAAGGCCGACAGTTCCCGTGAAGTATTCCAACGGGTACTGGGGATGCGTCGACGGGAACAGCGCGATTTCAGCATCCGTGTTCAAGAACCCCATACAGGCTCTCGAGTACGGCCGCAAGACAAACGAGCACTACCGCCTCGACGGCAAGCTCTTCGCAGAGGTTGACATCATCGACGGACTCAAATTCCGCACTTCCCTCTCCTACAAGTTCTACGACAACGAGACCTCTGCATACTCTCCCAAGAGCGAGGCCAAGTACAGCGCCGAAGGCGAGATCCTGAACCCCGCAGGAACCCAGAACTCCCTTACCGACTACATGTGGAGGCAGAGGGCCTACATCAACGAGAACATCCTCACCTATAACAAGATATTCGGTGCGCATACCCTCGGCGTCCTCCTTGGACACTCAATCCAGCAGGACAGGTACGACTCCAACACATCATCCATCCAGGGATTCCCTACGGAGACCATCTACGAGCTTTCCGGTGGTACCCAGAACCCTTCGGTATCGGGATATGCGGAGGAGCTTCGCCTGCAGTCCTTCTTCGGCAGGATAAACTACAACTACGACAACAGGTACCTGCTCGAGGTCAACGTACGCCGTGACGGAAGCTCCCGCTTCTCTTCGACAAACCGCTACGCGACATTCCCTTCGATAAGCGCTGGATGGGTTCTTACAAGCGAGCCCTTCATGCCCAAGATGGACTGGCTTTCATTCCTGAAGCTGCGCGCCAGCTGGGGTAGGCTCGGAAACCAGGAGATCGGAAACTACGCCTACGCGGAGACACTCGCCTCTTCAGGTAGCTACTACTTCGGCGACTCCAAGTACATCGGAATGGTCACTACAAAGATCGCCAACGAGGACATCAAGTGGGAGACAACGACAATCACCGACTTCGGTCTTGACGCATCCTTCCTCAACGGAAAGATAAGCACCGTATTCGACTGGTACAACAAGACGACCAGCGACATCCTCCTCCAGCTTGCGATGCCAAGCATATTCCTTGGAAACCTCTCGGCCCCCTACCAGAACGTAGGCAAGGTGCAGAACAAGGGATGGGAATGGGCCGTCAACTACTATGACGGAGCAGGCGACTGGAGGTGGAACGCAGGATTCTCCCTCGCAGGCGTGAAGAACAAGATTCTCGAGATGGACGGACAGGAGAACATCTCCAACAACACCATCAACAAGGAAGGCGAGCCCATCGGCTCCTACTACGGACTGAAGGCTATCGGCATCTACCGCACAGAGGAGGACCTCCTGAGGACCAACTCCGCAGGAACCGTCATCACGCAGAACGGACAGGCTCCCCAGCTTGGAGACATCATGTACGAGGACCTCAACGACGACGGAAACATCAACGACGACGACCGTCAGATAATAGGAAACCCCTTCCCGAAGCTGCAGTATTCATTCAATCTCGGCTTCACATGGAGGAATCTGGACTTCACCACATTCTGGCAGGGACTATCAGGACTCAACCGCTTCAGCTGGGATGAGACCACAATCTCCAACGGAGGCAACAAGACATCCCGCTGGCTTGACCGCTACTCTTCCTCAAACGTGAACGGCTCGATGCCAAGGATGGGCGGAGAGATCAACAACTACTACTCCTCATTCTGGCTGGTGAAGGGCGACTACCTGAGGCTCAAGAGCCTGGAGCTTGGATATACATTCAAGGACACTCCCCTTCTCAAGCGCATCAAGATGCAGAGCCTGAGGGTATACCTCTCCGGATCCAACATCCTCACCTTCACATCGCTCAAGGACTACGACCCCGAAAAGCTTTCGGACGACTACCGCAACGATGTCCACCCCAACGTGAAGGCATACTCACTTGGTGTTACCGTCAAATTCTAAAACGCTACGATCATGAAAACAAGCATATTGAAAATAACTGGTCTGGTGGCTGCGCTCACGACCATCTTCTCAATGCAGTCATGCTCAAACGACTGGCTTCAGGAAGACTCCCTGACGGAGATCTCCTCGAGCACTTTCTGGCAGACTTCGGATGACGCCCTCATGGCGCTCGCCGCTTGCTACGACGCCCTTCAGAGCACCCAGCTCTACGACGGAGGTCCCTGGAATCTCGGTCCCCTGAACTTCGACTGCATGACAGACAACGGAGGCCACTTCAACTGGAGCGGCTGGATGGAGGGATACGATATCGCAAACGGCACCCACTCTGCAAGCTCATGGGCTGTAGGATCGTACTGGTCAGCCTGCTACGAAGTGATCAAGAGGTGCAACCTGCTTATCGCAAACATCGACAACGTGGACATGTCAAGTGACGACATTGCTCTCTTCAAGGCCGAGGCCCTCACCATAAGGGCCCTCATCTACACGAACCTCACGATGACATACAACGATGTCCCCTACCTCACGGCTCCCCTTACGATAGACAACGCCGAGTGCCCAAGCACGAAGAGAAGCGAGATTGTCGCATCAGAAATGGCATCGCTCAAGGGCTGCGCCGAGGATCTTCCCGAGTCCGCAGACCTTGGAAGGATCACAAAGGGAGCATGCTACGCAATCCTTGGAAGGCTCGCCCTTTACAATGAGATGTGGAGCGAGGCGATATCGGCCTATCAGAAGGTGATGAAGCTGGGATATTCCCTTGCCTCCGACTACGCCAACCTCTTCACCCTGGACGGGCAGACATCTCCTGAGATCATCTTCTCGGTACGTTTCGAAGGTCCAGGCCTTAGCGAAGGATGCGTGTTCAACGCACACTGGAATACTCCCCTCGAGGCCATGAACGGAACCCTCAATCTCGCCGACGAGTACTACTGCCTTGACGGAAAGAAGGTCGCCGACGACAATTACGGCGTAATGGTGGACGGAGCCCTCGACCTTTGGCAACCCAACGCTTCCCATTGGGACAACAGGGACCCTCGCCTGAAAGCCACCCTCTTTGTTCCCGGAATGTACTGGAACGGTACCGGCGGGGAAGGCGCATGGTACGGCGGGGCAACAGCATCACTCTCGACAGTGTATGTAATGAAATACTTCCGTCCCGAGGACACCAGCAACTCATGGGACGGCGGGCAGGACTTCTACGTAGTGAGGTACGCCGAGGTTCTCCTCTCCCTTGCAGAGGCCATGGTTGAAAGCGGATCATATTCCGAGAGCACAGTGCTGGGTCTTGTCGACCAGGTACGCTCACGCGCAGGAATGCCTTCCGTAGAATCAGTCGAAGGGACAGGCCTTTCCGAAAGCGCCCTTAGGGACATCATCCGTCATGAAAGGAGGGTCGAGCTGGCCTTCGAAGGCCTGAGGCTCTTCGACCTCTACCGTTGGCACACCCTTGAGGATGCCGTTAACGCCGTAAACAACGAAAGGATAGCATACGGCCTCGCCTACGAGACACGTATCTACAACGGCGAAAGGGACTATATATGGCCCATCCCGACCAGCGAGCTTGACAGCAACAGCCAGCTTGAGCAGAACGCCCTATGGTAATGGACTCTCTCCGCAAAAACATCCTGGCAGCGACGCTTCTTCCGCTGCTGCTAGGAGCATGTTCCGGTAGCGGTTCCTCCCCTAGCGGGGGGAACTCCGGGACCGGAGGGGAGACTTCCGCCACGAAGACCTACTATGTGGACTCTTCAACCGGTGACGACTCCAACGACGGATTGTCGGAGAAAAAGCCGTGGAAGACCCTTGCAAAGGCATCGGAAGCCAAGCTCTCCCCTGGAGACAGGCTGTTGCTCAAATGCGGCGGCACATTCACGGGGCAGCTGCAGATAAGCGCCCGTGGAACAAGCTCATCCCCCATAGAGGTCGGCTCCTACGGATCAGGCAGCGCGCCCGTCATACAGGGCGAGGATGAATCCCCGTGGGCGGTAAGGATACTGAACAGCTCGTATCTGACTCTTTCAGGGCTTGAGATTGTAAACACCGGTAGCAAGAGGCTGGCCGGAAGGACCGGACTGAAGATAGAGTGCCGGGACGGCGGAGTGTCAAGGAAGGTCACGGTAAAGGACCTTTTCATACACGATGTGAACGGATCCCTGGTAAAGAGCGAGGGTGGCGGAAGCGCCATACTCGTGGAGAACGGCGGAACAACCACGGCATCGAAGTTCGACTCCCTTACGATAAGGGACTGCCACATCCTCAGGTGCGAGCGGAACGCCATGATATGGGCTAGCGAGTACTATGACAGGAACAATTGGCTGCCTAGCACGAACACCGTCGTAAGCGGAAACCTCATCGAGGAAGTCCCCGGTGACGGAATTGTCCCGCTGGGCTGCGACTCCACGAGGGTCGAGTACAACGTGATGCGCTCCTGCCCGGAAACGCTCCCTGACACCGAGGCCGCCGCCGGAATCTGGCCCTGGAGCTGCGACAACACCCTCATCCAGTTCAACGAGGTGTCCGGCCACAAGGCTCCATGGGACGCCCAGGGATACGACTGCGACTACAACTGCCGAAATACGACGATACAGTACAACTACAGCCACGACAACTATGGCGGAATGGTGCTTATCTGCGACAGCGGAAAGGAGCGCACCTACTCTCTTGGGAACAAGGGCAGTGTCGTAAGGCACAACCTCAGCATAGGAGACGGCATCCGTCCAAAGCCGGCATCAAGGGGTGAGATGTTCTCGCCTATGATCCACATCGCCGGCAGGACTGAGAGCACTCTTGTGGAAGGCAACATCATCCACTCCAACAAAAAGAACGTTGACAATGCCGACAGGAGGATGATAGTATCCGATTCCTGGGACGGCTATGCAGACCAGACCACCTTCAAGGGAAACGTGTTCTACAGTGCCGAGACATCTTCCTTCTCCATGGGAGAATCCACCCACAACACCTTCTCCGGGAACTGGTACCTTGGCGCTTACTCCTCGTATCCCGAGGACGCTACGGCAAAGAAGAGCTCTTACTACTATGAGAAGAACGTCCTGGACAAGGACAGCGAGGGGTTCAAGGGGCTGTCGTCTTTGCTTGTGAAACGTACCCTCTTCGGCGTGGAATGCCACTACGTCGACAGGAACGCTTTCGATGCCTTCCTTAAGGCGATGGAAGAATAAGGCTTTTCTACTTTTGGTGAGATAAAGTGATAATTGGTGTGGTCCCGCCCCTTTGGAGAAAAGAGGCGGGGCTTTTTGTATGAAAACGACACCATGCGGAAAGACTTCTTATCGCGAAAATTTCGTGACGGATTTTTCGTTATAAGAAAACATACTGCTATCTTTTCACCATGAAAGACAGGGCAATCATCAATCCGTTCACCTGTGAAACATACCAGGGAAGCGATTACTTCTGTGACCGCAGGCAAGAGGCGGCCGATATGCCTAAGAGCCTGCAGAATGGGAACAACATCAATCTGTATGGTCCCAGAGGAATGGGAAAGACCTGCCTCATACACCATGTCTTCGAGTCATTGCAAGAGCGTACTGACGCCAAATGCCTATATGTAGATATTTCCAGGACGTCATGTCTGAAGGATTTCATTGACAAGATGGCGACATCCATAGTAGGCTCCATGGATGGCAGAATGGAGGCATTCGCACAGAACGCCTTCAGGATTTTCGGAACGCTGCATCCTTCCGTTACAGTCGGCCTTCTGACAGGTGCTCCCACCCTTACGCTCGATATTGCAAAGGAAAACGAGGAAAACACATTGAGGAATGTATTCGGATACCTGAAAGAAAAAGGTGAAAGATGTTTTGTCGCAATTGACGAATTTCAGCAAATAAGGGAATATCCCGAAAAAGGTACCGAGGCCTTGCTCCGATCATATATCCAGTTTCTTCCGAACGTTAACTTCATTTTTTCAGGAAGCAGAAGGCATATTATGCTGGATGTGTTCAGCAACCCCCAAAAGCCCTTTTACGACAGTGCTGAATCATTCAAGCTCGATGTGATAGACCCTCATGAGTACTTCCTCTTTGCCGAAAGGTTCTTCAGGGAAAAGGGGGCCATCCTTTCCGAGGATGTCTTCTCGCAAATGTATGGCTTGGCAAGAGGTCACACCTGGTATGTGCAGAAATGGCTGAACATGCTCTACTACAGATTTAACGGCAAGATAGTGGAGGAGAAGGATTGCATGGATGCGCTTCGGACGATACTGCAAAGAGAGAGCGACAGGTTCGGTGAAACTACGCTGAGGCTGAAGGCTAGTGAGAAAAAGATTGTAAGGGCCATCGCAAGAGAAAAAGCGGTAAGGCAGCCACAAGGTGCCACCTTCATCAAGAAATACGATCTTCCAGCTGCATCTACGATAAAGTCCTGCATCGGAAGGCTGATTGACCAGGAGATCCTTTACTTCAAGGACGGCGAATATTTCGTATACAATCCTTTCTACTCAATCTGGCTGGCCGGATAGACATTTTCTCATCTTTCAATTGGATAATCAGATCATCTTCCTGTGGCATGATCCAGTCTGTGTCTAAAGGGAGGAAGGTCTGCATTATCATCTAATCCCTTATGACGCTTTTACTTACGAACGCATTCCAACCTGTCTGCGATATTTTTGTATCAAATGGACAGGATAGTAATTGCCATACCGGGAAAAAGCGGTTATATTCGTAATTGCTTTATCTGATTAGACAGAAAAAGACATTCGCACGTGTTCCTTAAAGAGCGTATATTTGCACGAAAGTACAGTGCATGAAGCTTGCCTATGAAACATTTGCGTCCTATCGAGGCAGGCATCGAGTGCAGTTTAACCGCTGGGTTAAATGTCATTTGCAAATGAAATGACAACTGAAATCCCCCACTGCAGGTCGATTCAAGCAATTAGTGAAAAGAAAGGACTGGGAATCAATACAGGAATGAAACAATGATCATACTCGACAAGAACAAGGACTATTACGACTACATCGCCGGCATTGAAGGAAGGGACACCGACCTGATATTCGACAGGAGAGGCAGTGTAAAGATTTCAAAGGAAATCGCCCCTCTTCTTCCCAAGGTCGGAGAAAAGTTCGAGATAGAAAGGCTCAAAGAAAAGAAAAGGGAGTTCGAGATCGAGTATTTCCTTATGATAGGAGATTGGGCAGGTTGCCTCCACCACAGCGTTCTTCTGGATTCAGATGGCATTGTCACAGCTATTGGAGAAGGCATTCCCGCACAAAAGCGCCTGCCTCGCAATGATTGGCCCGCAGATGAATTTATCAAGAAAATCGGGAGATTCTACTTGCCAGGAAGCTATATTGTGAAAGAATTCGACAATCGTTACGTAAGGCGCCCGTCAGAATGCATCTACACCGAATTCACCATATCATACCAGAGATGGGGTTCCAAAAGGAGTTTTGCCGAGCGCAGATACGACTGGCAGAATGCAGTATACAAGCATTGGAGCAACCCGATTCTGGCAGGGACAAAGTTCGCTTCCCTGTTCAGCGCACTTGAGGCATGGGACCATATAAGCGAGTACCTGCTGTCCAAAAGGGAGAAACCCATTGTTGACAACCGCACCGACATAGAGAAGCTGGAGGCAGCAGGATTCGACAAGGTGACCTCGTTCAGGAACATGTAGGTTCTCTGCAAGCAGGGGTAATTTGCACCAATCACATTCTCAAGCGCAATACACCTGATGTCCTCACCATGTCCGGACGGCACTCCAGGCATCAGGAGTGCAGCATGCGCAAAGTACCCTGACATCGAATAGGTAAAGACATATTCCGGAGCAGCTACTGGAATTACGGCAAGGTATCTGCCCGCTATGATTCGTAGAGGATATCCACCCAGTCGATGTCCGAAGAAACGCCATTGAGCAGATTCCTTCGTTCGATATAATCCTGCATCCGCTTTTCGAAAACAGGGTTCAGGACAAGAACCAGGCGCTTGCACTTCCCCTTGTAATTTTTCAAAAGGGAGTCTAGGAAGCCCGTGACGGAATCTATATCCAATCCATTGTTGGAGCATTCAATCTCAAGAGCAAAGCAATCAAGGCCATAGATCCAATTCTCCAGTCCCCTGAAGCTTTCCAACGCAGGGAGAGCGAATGAGAGATTCACTGTCTTGCCGCCTCCTGACATGCGAGGGACCTTCCCACTGAAATCCTTTATACCAAAGAGGTTCCGCGCAAATATGCTTGAGCCTTCTATCACACCGGGGAAGGAATCCCATCCGATGTTCTCGTTATGCTCAGCCTCCCGGCATAATATCCCGAAGTCTCCCTTGACCTTGTGGAACTTTACATTGGATATGATGTCTAGCGGGCTGTCAAAATGCCTGGATGATATAATAGTGTCTTCATCCATGTCGACACTTGAAAAAATGGTATCAATTTTGGCCTGGCCGGAGAAATTCTTCACATGGCTCTGGAGCCAATTCAATTTTGCCCCTTCCCGAAATGCTTCCATCTTTCTTAGCCCTGTCCCATTGTTTGGCTTTTTCCAAACGATGTCAAACATCACTCCGAGCCCGAATAGGCGCCTGTCCAATGCTATGCTAGTCATAACAAATCATTTTATGGGTTGTTCTAATTTCAATGCTGAATCCGTTACAAGTATGATGAACCAATCATCCTATCTGTCTTCATTCATTTTAGACAACGTGGCGGCGTAGCAATTCCTTATCGCCCTTAGGCCGATACTATTAATCTTTCTTGTTCCGATACCGGCAAAATTACGGGTGAGAACAGGGGCTGACTCCATTGGTTCAATTTCAATCTGATTGCCTACACACTCCATCTTCCACCACTGTCCTTTGAAGAAAGGATCGCCTTCCCTTTCCTGTTCGAAGAAATTCACGTTCTTTCCATGGTCCAGCGCCATTTCAACGGCATATCCGGTACCGCCCGCAACATACACGCAGTCAGGATCCGGCGTCTCCCACTTCCCTATCGCAAATATCTCGTCGCTGTTTTTCACCTGGATCCAGTTCCGCCGAAGAAGGTTGCGGCTGAAAGGGTTCTTCGCAGGACTTTTCCCAAGAGAACGCGCCGCCTTTTCGTATTCCCTATCACACTCAGCGACAAGCTCGTCGTCATCAAGATCCAGACGCACATTGCCCGATGGAGTCCTTTCGCCGAAGTAGTAATGGCGAGATATCACTCCATATTTTGCCCCTTCATTCCCCCATGCGGTATCAGCGCCCAAGGCGCCGCCGGAGTGGTTGACATATCCTTTCAAAGAATCTTTACCCTTATCCATATGCGTAATATTTTCGTTTACCTGTTTGAAATTATCTTCTCGACAAGATCCGCCGAATCAATCTCACCCTTCCAGTGAAGCAAAAGGGCTTCCCTGTTGGCTTCAATCCAGTGGGAAATATCCTTGAGGACATTGCCAGGAAGTCCTTCGGATACAGCCTCGCCACAATCACCCTGTAACGGGATACGGACGGAATCTCCAATATCCGAATCCCCTTTCTGATAAAGCAGGTAAGGAGAATCCTTGCCCTCGGAATCATCGCATTTGACCCATATAGTGCCATCGAGTCCGGTGCACCTGGATGAAAGTGAAGTCAGCATGAAAGGATCTTCATTAATCATCATAGTCTCTTTCTTTATCAAAAACTTATTTACGGGCCCGCAAACAGGATTCCTGTCTATTTAATCCTTTACTCCGGCACAACGACATGTATGGACTTCTTTGCATGTCTTTTCCTAAAAGTCAGATTATGCACTGATGTCCACCAGTTTCTGAAGCACCTTGACCATCGCCCAGGTATCCAGTTCGCAGTATCGTAGAAGAGACTCGCGGGCCCTGGCGAATTCTTCCGCATCCATGTCCTTCATCCTGGGGAACAAGGTCATGGCTTCCGTCCCGTTATGGACATCTCCGGACAGGTTGGCATAGTTTAGCTTCGGATCATCCGGGACCAAGGCCGGAAGGACACTTTTAATGGAGAAGGATCCTTTCATTGCAGGCACATAACAATTGCCGTCCTGGAATGGCACGAGCAGGTCCTTTATATTGCTACAGATAGCCATCAAATGCGCCGAAAGATCCGGGAATGTTTCCGCGAGCTCCTTTAGGCGCGAGCACTCGAAGCTCTTGCTATATGCAAGGACGCAGACATCATCTGGTATATTGTCGCAAAGGCTCTGCGCAATCGCCCTGCGGGGATCCTCACCCGGAGTGGCGAGGAATTCCTCATGACGGATATTGTCAAAGTCTTCTTTCTTCTCCATTATGTGAAGAGAATACTGGAAAGGAATCTGCTCTCCGGTGCGCGTCCCGACAAATTCGGGAATGGCCGGGCTTATGGTCTCAAAATCCAGGAAATACAGAGGGTATGACAGACTTTTCAGAAAATCCCTGATTCCATCTCTGTCAATGTGTTCTCTGCCATCCAGGGTGCATTCAACCTGTATCTTCTGAATGCGGCCGACGGTTCCATCGGAATACCTGTAGCGGTCCCTTATGTCATCAAAGGACTTCTTTTCCTCGTTGTATAGTCCAACAGCCTTCGGAAATCCGATCCTGTAGATATCGAACACGGAATGTTCCGGCATCTTGACGCACTTTCGGCAATAGTCCCAGAAAGGGCAGGCGTAGGGATTGTGGCAGTGGACGCCTATGACCGTCTCTGGCTCTTCGCTCTGAAGCACCATCTTCTTTGCCTCGGGAACCCTTTCATCAACCTTTGAATACTCGTCTTCAATAAGGCCAGATGCGTCGAGTATATGAAATAGTCCATTCTGGTCTAGGGGGCCCGCTTCCCTTTTGTATTCCTTGTCCAGGAGCACGAGATAGGCTCCGGTGACATTGACACCACACTTCCTCAGCACCCACTTCTGATAAGCAAGGTCCGGATAGTACTTTTCGTATTTACCATCCTTTAGATTATCCTCGCTCCAGGTGGAGCTCTTCACTTCGTAAATCTCATATCCTCCTTCCACCTTGTGCAGGATATCAACTGCGCAATAGTTTCCGTCAAATGAGAAGGAGGCTTCGCAGATGTTCTCCGTGCCAATAGCGATATGATGAGCCGTAAGGGAGCACATCCTGGACAGGTCAAGCGTGCCATCATCCTTATGGGATGTGACTTCCACAAAATCTCCCAGAAGTTCCATGGCCGTATCGCCTACGACGTTTCCTTCCTCCATACGGCGGACGGTATCTGCCGAAAGTTTCTCTTCCTCCGGATTATGGACTTTGAGCCAGAGCTTCTTGGGGCACTGGCAGAAAGAAGTGTATCTCGATTTTGAAAGCACAGCCTGATGTTTTGGTTTTGCAATATGTCTAATCCTATCCATTATATCAGGCTTATCCATCAGATGCAACCTTCAAAAGCAAAAAATATCACTTTTATTGATGTTCTTGATTCTCAATTTCCCCACTCATTCTATCATGCAGACCTCTTAGCTTTTCAGAAATATCCCCTAGGCGTGAAGTGTTGGAGTCTGCTGATTCCATCAAGTGTCTTTCGTATATGGAATATGCTTCTTCCAATTTTTCAGTTGCGGCACGAAGGTCCCCTATGATTTCATAACATTCGGAAAGGGACTCCGCACTTCTCGCTAGAAGGAATTCGTTATTATGGGTCGGATTTTCCTCGGAGATCTTTTTTCTGATTGAATAGGATTTCCCAAAATGTTCAATTGCATCATTGTACATCCGGTATTTTTTACAGAATACGCCGTAGCGGGACTCCTTATGAGCTAGTTCGGGAAGATATTCATTAGAATTTTTCTTTGCAAGGTCACAGAATAAGGCTATAAGATCATCATGAATGAATTTGGCAGACTCGACGTACAAACGTCTCTCTACAATCCCATCTATTTCTTTCAGATAGGTTTCGGGTTCTTTACGCGCCAGTTCTAGGTAGATGGAATACGCCTCATGCGTTTTTTCACCCATTGAGGAAGACCGTTCCGTCTGTCCACCGAGGAGCAATGCGACCTTTGCCAGACATGGAAGATACCGTTCCGGGTCTTTTTTACATAAATTCTTGCAGATGGCATATGCCTGACCATATATGTACTCTGCACTGAACGCCTTCTCGTAATCTGCCTGTCCTTCACCAGATCGAAAAATGTCGATTCCTGCTCCTACGATTTCCTGTGAGAACTTGAGATATTCTGAAAGGTATGTACCCGGCTTCTTTTTTGCCAAGTCTCCAATTATTGAGTAAGCCTCCCTGTCCATTGGAAGGGCTTTGTCATATCGGCATTGACTACGATAGAATTCGCCTATGAAAGATGCGCTTTGGAAAAGTCTTGCCATATTTGCACTTGAATTCCCCTTTGCGATGTCCTTGCGAAGTCCATATTCTTTCAAGAAACAGCCCTCGGCCTTTTCCAAGTTCCCCGCATCCTGGTAGAATTCTCCCATTCTATGCTCCAGGGATGTCTTATCCTCTGCATTGGGGCACTCCGCATCTGCGGCTGTATCAATCTCTCCATTTTCATCCATAAATCTTTCTATCTTTTGGATGTATTCCTGGAGCTTTTCCCTGTTGTCTTCCGTGTTATTGCTTTGTGAAAGTTGCCTATATATAGAGTAGGCATCCATGTAATAGGAACCGGCTTCATGGACCCGACCATTACTGTTGCAGAAATCCCCAATCATGTCAGCTGCTTTAGCTAACAATGGCATATTGAAGTACTTGTCTCTATCGTTGTCTTTCTCGATTTTGGATTTTAGGCTGGAGTATAATTCGAGGTATTTGGTGCCGCACTCATCTCTCATCTCTTGATGACTTGCGTAGAATTTCTCAAGATTATCGGTAGCATCAATGAATTTTCCCATGCAATAATGCGGCTTTATCCCATTGTCAACGGCTCTTTTCCATAACGAATATATTTCATATCGCCAATGTCCTTCTTTCTCGACATTCCCGCTCTTGGAATATAGGTTGACAAAACTGCAGGATATTTCGTCCAATTGCTCTGGAGTGTATGTACTATGCTCGGAATAGAAATCTTTAAATATGGAATAGGCTTCTAGAAGTTTTTCTTCAGCCTTGTCGTATTTATTGAATTTTATGTAGAAGTTCCCGAATCTTTTACAGGTATATGCAAAGTCGGAACTTTTGTACTTTCTTTCTTCGGATTCCGCTTTGTGAATGTCGTAGATTCTATTGTAATAATATTCGGATTTCTGGAAGTTTCCGGAATTGCTATAGAATTCTGCCAATTGCCTAAGATCTTCAGGATCGTTCTCCCCCTTCAGTTCACTTTGCAGATCGAACCATTTAAGGTACCATATCTCTGCATCTTGGGTATACCCTGCCTTGACGCAGACAACTGCAATCCTTTTAGCATAACAACTGAGTTTTTCACTAATATCCTTGCGACCTTCTCCTTTAGTGTCATTGTACAGGTTTTCGAAGAAGTGGTACATCTCCTTCAGCCTAAGTCTGGCAAAAGGGTAGTTTTCCGTGTTTTCATAATACTTTATAAGTTCATCACTGACTTCAACTAAATTTGAACGGCTATCATCGTTTTGAACCTTCTCAGCAATATCCTTGAAAAAATAGTATAATTCCGTATACATTGCCTCCGCCTTGTCCCCTTTCCCATTCAGTCGTTTAATCCCTTCTGCAGATTGCATCATATAACCCAGGAAACTGTAATCGCTTTTGGAAAGGCTCCTGTACATGCCAAGGGCTCTTGAATACATTTTTTCAGCCTCACCCTTCTCACTCAATTCTTCATCCACTTCCCCAAGATTTAATGCGACTTCTGCCAAACTGGCATCAAAGGTCATCTTCTCCCGTGAGGACAAATCTTCAAGGATGGATAATGCTTCTTCATACCTCGCCTTGGCCTTTTCGTAGTGTTCTCTGGGGTAAGGATATCCATTCACAAATTCCTTGTTGAAGTTTCCTTCTAAAGACGCAGCTTTTGCCAAGTGAGGAAGATTATTGGGATCCACTCTCGCCATCTCTTTGCAGAACTCATATACTTTGGGATAAATCTCATCCCGCATCTCAAAGATTTTAGATTTATGGTCGTCATGCTGATTTAAATTTGAATAGAATTCTTCCAATTTCTTTACATACTCCAGCATTTCGGGGAGGAATGTGCCGGGATCCTCCTTGGACAAATCCATGTATATGTTGAACACTTTAAGGGGCCTTCTTGCGGCTTCTTTAACATCGCCATCATCAGAATAGCATTTCCCTAAAAGCATTGCGGCGTCACCAAGATATTTGAGATTCCTTTTCGGATCATCTTTCGTTGGAGCTTCTAATAAAGAGAATATTTCCATGTAAATAGCCTCTTTATCATCATCTCTGAAATAAATTACTGTTTCTGCGCTTTCTTCAAGATCATCAAAGTAGATTTCGGGAAGCTTCGCTGCGAGTTCCTTATATAATCCGTATGCTTCCAGGTACTTTTCTTCGGCAATTGTTTCCTGCCCTTCAATTTTTTGCAAAAGATTCCCAAGCGTGTAAGCCAAAAATGCGACTATGGGTTTGAATCTCTCATCTGTAATGTCATTGAACTTTTCATATGACCCGGTCAAAAGCGTCTGCGCATCTTCCAAACACATACTGTCTTCATAGAAAGATACGATTGATCTTGTGGCAATTTTCAATTCTCCGATATATTCGTCAGGATCTGATTCCGCAAGACCTTCAATAAGCGAATATTGCTCCAGAAGCATTTCTTTAGCCTCATCATATTTCCCTTGTTCCTTGTAAAAGTTACCGATTTCACCGCAAGTGTCTGCAAAGTGAAGGATATTGGCAGATGCGCTGTTTTTTTCAATGAGCGGCTTTAGGTAGGAGTAAGCTTCATTGTAGAATTTCTCGGATTTTGCAAAATCCTTGTTCTCATCACAAAGACGGGCCATACCAAGTTTCGTATCAGCAGCTTCAGAAAGGAAATACTCGCAGTCTTCTTTTTCTATCTTTTTAAATACTTCATAACATTCGGAGAACTTTTCCATTGCTTTGTCCGCTTGCCCAACTTCCCTGTAATATTCACCGATGTTTGAAAGGCTTATAGCCAAGCGTCTCGTATCTTCGGACGAACCATTAGAGGCTAGACACTCATTTATGAGGTAGGCCTCCTGGTATTTCTCTCTAGCCGCTTTCTGCCTTTGTGTCCTGAGGTATACGCTCCCTAGATTATTGGCCGCAATCGCCAGTTCTGCGAGAAGTTTCGGATTTTCTCCAGCTAACTTTTTCCTAATCGTATAGAATTTTTCATAGTTTTCTGTCGCTTTGGCATACTTGTCTTCTTTGAGATATGGGGAGTATAGGTACAAAAGCTCAGCATTGCCAAAGTATATGTCCGATAAGGCTTTCTCGTCATACCCGTTTATCTTTTGTGCAAGTGATGCCGCCTCATCGTAGGCGTCAGAAGCTTCGCCTACCTGGTCTTCAAGACTTCTTCCCGGACTATTGTCGGCCATGGCTGCTTTTGCTTTCAGCATGAACGTATCAACAAGCATCCGCCCTTTCTCGTTCAGTATCTGACTGTCTTTCTTGAATTCTACGGCATATCCCTTTAATGTGTTCAGGTCAAGAGTCTTGTTGCATTCTCCAATCTTTCCTTCCAGGAACGATTCCCTGGCTTTATCATATAGTTCTCCTGTCTTCTCGAGGGATGACTTCATTAGCTCAGTTGCAAGCCCTAGAAGCCTTTCCTGATATAGCCTCAGCTCTTCTTCCTTCCGCTCAATCTCCTTCTTTAGTTCTTTCTCCTTCTTTAGTCCTTTATTGTTATCTTTCACATATTTCTTGCGGAGATCTTCATATTCACTCTTAAGACGAAGATATTCAGGGTCGTTCTTTGCGAACGGGATGTTCTCCATGTCCACTACGTTCACCCCGCCAATGGAAAGCTTGCCGCCCCTTGACTTCAGTATGGATCCTTCATTGTTTGAAGATTTCAAGATAGATTCTTCATTATTCGAAATCATAAAGGATTCCAACTGGATGATGAAGTTTAGTTTCATTGTATCTTCATTTTCGAAACGGCAGTAGAAGTGGCCGTACTTGGAGACAAAACTATTTTTGAATTCCCTTATGCCATCTTTTGCATCATCAGGAAGCGGTTCTTTGAAGTATACGTAAATTTTCTTGGGATTATTGCCGGCCTTCAGGTTCTCGTATGCGGCCTCCATTTGATTGCGTATCTGATCGCTGTCGTCCCAGAACATGGAAAGACATACCTCGGATTGGGAGATGGCCTCTGCAAAATCTTCCGAGTCGATATCCGAGATGACATTTATCCTGTATCCTCGTATCTTCAGATATTTATTGATGTTCTCTATCAGATCTATTATCTGATCGTCCACATAAGACAATCCTTTATCCCTGAGGATGCAAACAGTGAGAGTCTTCATAGTATTTTTCTCCAATAGTGTATTTGAGCGCCTATAATAGTGTTTGGAGCATATTGAATATTGGCACCTGCAGCCAATGTAGTTCAATATGAAATCTCATTCCGATAGTAAAATTTTCCGATATTATGTAAAGTTTATCAATTGTCTCTAGCCACAATAGCCTGCGTGACGTTCTACAGTTCCATGGGCTCCATAGCCGGCAGTGTATTTCTCATATTTTTCTATAGCCAAGGAATTCTTCCTTTAATCCTATGGGGACATCATCAAGGTCAAGCACATTCGAAATTCCTGATTTAAGGGCACTTCCTTTAAGAGTGAAAAGGGAAGGAAGGTTGATCCCTTCCTTTTTAAGGATGTCCGTCAGAATCAGTATGTAGCGAAGGAGTAGTTCCGAGTGGTTCCCTGAGACTTCGAACACTTTCTTGCCTTCATCCTCAAGTTTTCTTCTGAGGTCGTCAAGGGGCTCGGATTCCGTATCATCCACCGTTTTCTTAAATATCGTGAACGTCTCATAGGGCTTTTCCCCTTTTGCCCCCCGGGCCAGGGAGAGTTCCAATTCCTCAAGGGTGTAGTCGCCAAGTTTCCTCCAGAACAGGGCTATTGTATAGTCGCATTCCCGTATCTCGTCGTTGTACTCATCCTGTTTTGCCTTCACCCCCATGGAAGCATCCAGGTATTCCCACTTGATGACATTGATGGTCATGTCCTTTTCATCCAGGAGGTCATTTGCCTTCTGTACCACTCTGGAGAAGAGAAGGCGCTCATTAAGCAGTTCTTCGCTTGATGCGATGAAGACATCTATTTCCTTGCAATCTTCCATCACTTCACCTTCTTTATTTCAAAGCCCAGTTTAAGTATGAGCTTGAGTGTCTGCTGCGAGGTCATCCTGTCGTAGTCCTTTTCATCCTCGGAAAGTTCTTCATATGGCACCAGGCAGGGGTGCTCCATCTTTTCTCTATCCAATTTTTCCCCATACTTCCATCCTTCCCCGATCCTTGCGCTCGACCAGTTCTCGTGGACATTGAGGGCTATGTTTTCAAGGAGCGGCAGCAACTCTTCCGGGATTGCGACATCGGAAGTGTCTACGGGGTGAGGTGTATATGTCCTTTTTTCATCCAGGATACTTTCTACATCCTCTTTGCCCTGATTCTCCTTGTGCATATCCTGCCGCCCAATGCTCAGGGTTGTAATCACTACCGCCTTGTCAAAATACTGCACAGGATTATTCTTCTGGCTCTCTGGGACACGTGCATCACTCTTTATGAGTCCCAGATCTTCCCATGGAATCAAGCACAGGTGCTTTTTCCTCCTTACGTCACATTTGACTGCCAGATTTTTGTATTCATCGGGAGTCATGGTTTCGTAGCCCATCGCATAGAGCGCACTGTTCCAGCGAAGGTGTTCTAGACGCGACAAGTTCTCAAACCAAGGCTCGCTGTCCAGTTCTGTCACAATATCATCGACTGAATCCCAATCATAATATGAGGAAATGCTCTTTCCTTCGATGAGTTTCATCTTTGTGTAGATATGATCGGCATTGGAGAAGTCCTGGGATTCTTTTCTCACAAGGTCCATTTTCTCAAGAGGGGTCTTTGCGTCATTACGGCGTTTCCCCCAATAATCTTCCTTAGGGTTGAAAGAGGATGGATTCGTTATCTTTTCGTACGCCATATGGAATTCCTTAGCCTGACACAGCAGCATATCTTCGTGGACCATCTCCTTTTTGAATATGTCTTCCGGAACTCCAAACACTTTTATTATGTCATCGGAATTCCCGCCAATGTTAACTTCGGAAATTACCTTCATTCTCTGCGTGTTTTCAGTCATATAGCCCCTTACCGCTATGATAAAGTGGTTGAGGTTTTTCCTGTACCTCAAGGCGAACTGATAGATATCTTCCGCCAGGGAAATGTCGTTCTCGTCCGAGCCTGAAGTTATGACTATGTAGTTGAGCTCGTTTATGCTTTTCTTAAGGTTATTCCAAAATTCGTCGCTGCCGCTGTCCTCCTGTTTGAAAGTGACGCCCGACTCTTTTTTCCTGAAATAAGGAGTTTCAGCAAGGAATCTTCCCTTGAGCGAGTCCATGTCCTTATCTATTGCCGTGCACAGGAATTTTCCTTCAGGGGCGTCCTCATAGACGAACCTTCCGAATTCCGACAGGAACCGGAGGGCTTCCTGCCCCGTTTGGCCGAATCCTATTATGAGGGAATTGAACGGAGATTGTGCCAGTGCGTTTTCAGTGTCTATATCTATGAAATTCACCGGATGGAAGGAATGGGTTTTCCTCAGGTAGTGCACTGCAAGGAAAGCCGAGTCCACTATTACGATGTTGAATGAAGGATTCCCGTTTTCACTCTTCCCTTCTTCACTCCTATCTGCCCCATTTATTTTAGATGTGTCGATGTACTCGAGAGCATCGCATGAACGATTCTGCGAAGCATGGCAATATGTTACGACATTGCAGGAAAGGGTTTCCGCCTTGTCGCCGTTCTTCTCCTCCTGGAAGTTATCCCTGATGGCCAGGGTGGATGCTATGTTCCTGTTCTCGTCATTGGAAAGGAAATAGAAATGAAGGGTCTTACCTCTATTTCTCAAGAGCCTTCCGAGTTCCAGGTCCTTGATCAGGGATTTGCCGTCGTACTGCCATGGTTTTACTGCGGTCTTCCTGACTATGATGGAGGATATGCCACCTTTGAGTGTAGGCGCCATCCTGTAGGCTTCGCGGCTGAAAATCCTTTCTATGCTGACTCCTTCGCTCTCATCTTCATCGCTCCCCGGGTCGAAGAATATTATCAGGTCCTCTCCTTTAGGAAATCCGTAGCCGCTGTCCTTTGACGGTCCATCACCTTGTCCGCTATTTTCCAGGATGTCCTTTGCCAAAAGGGCCGAGTTCTCTCCGAAGTCAAAGAATATGTGTATGTGCCTGATTTTTTCCTGCTGCCTTTCTTTCTGGGCCCAGAACCAAAGGATCCTGGAGCGGAACCAGCTTCCGAAAAGGTAGATCAGAAAAGCGCCTGAAACCGCTACTGCACAGATGAGGATAATCGAATACAGGGTGACATACAATACGCTCTCCCTGAATACAGGTGCCACCTGGGATATGTCGGGATCCAGGAAGAACATCCTGAGGGATGAAATCACTGACATTCCAACAAGGCTGAGAAATGAGAGTCTTCCCCCTTCGGGAACGGATTCGCTGCCGGAATACCCGATCAGGTATATCACAACTCCCAATATGAAAACAATCAGGGCCGCCCTGGCGATTACTTGGAATGATAGGCGTCTTTTCCTATATTCCTTGTATATTACATAGGAGCCTAACAGCAGGAGTATTATGCTGAAAATGTTTATGATGGCATTCATGTCTGGTTGGAGTTTCTTGGTGTGGGGCGGATTGTGCAGGGGTCTACTTGATCTTATGGTTTTCTGGCATCCACCCGTGAGTATTCAAGGAGTCAATACCCCACAAATTGTTTCTATCCAGGTATTGTCCACATACTCTATACTTTGGCTAATGCCTGATTACGATTTCAGCATCTTTGAAAAAGTCCTTGATGCATTCGATTATCTTTTCGCCCGACTTTTCGCTTACGGAGACCCTTGATATTGAGCTGCAACCAAGAAAAGCATTCTTCCCAATACTCCGGAGGCTGTCCGGCAGATCTATGCTGCAAAGGGCCGTGCAATAACTGAAAGCATGTTTCCCTATGCTTTTGACGCCGGAGGGAATTTCGATTCGGGAAAGGCTTATGCATCCCCTGAACGCATCTTCTTCTATGCTTTTCGTTTCGGGGGAAAGTTCTACTTCACTTAGCGAAACGCATCCTCTGAATATCCTTTTAGCCAAGCTTTTCACTCCTTGTGGCATCTTTATGGATTTGAGGCTACGGCATCCACTAAAAGCGGAATCACAGATAAAAGCCAGGCTTGAAGGGAGATCTATGCTGGAAAGGCTCTCGCAATCTCGGAATGCTTCACTCCCTATGCTTCTTACTTCAGAAGGGATACTAACGCTTTTAAGGTTGCGGCATCCCCTGAAAGTCGACCATCCTATTGCTGTTACTTTCAAAGGGATTTCTATGCTTTCAAGACTCGCACAATCCCCGAAAGCGGCGTCACTGATCACTGTTACTCCATCTGGAATCTTGATGTAGGTGAGATTCTTGCATCCTCTGAATGCGAATTGCCAAATGCCCGTAACTTCCTTAGGGATATCTAAGCTCTCCAGGCTCTCGCATCCCTCAAATGTTCCAGCATAGATAAAATTAACTCCGGATGGTATTGCCAAGCTCTTTAGGGAAGTGCATCCGCGAAAGGCGTAATTTCGTATTTCCTTGACGTTCGGTGGAATCGTCATTTTTTTAAGCTTTACGCAACCGTCGAAAGCGTTATCCCTAATGCAAGTTACGCTATCGGGTAGTTCAATGCTCTCTAGGCTGGTGCAGCCGCTAAAACCCCCTATGTTAGTAACGCCGCTAGGAATATTGATGTCCCTTAGGGAAGTGCAATTGTCAAAGGCATACAGCCATCCTGAGACGCCATGTGGGATTTCTATGCTCTCAAGAAGTCCACAATCACTGAAAGCATGGGGCTCTATTTCTTTCAGGCTGCTTGGAAGTTTCACTTCCCTGAGGTTCTCGCAACCGGAGAATGCGCCAGCGTCTATGCTGACGACACCTTCCGGAATCTCAATGGAGGTAAGATCTTTCCTGTCCATGAATGCGCGCATCCCGATACTTTTGACACCGGAAGGAATGGTGATGCAACTCTTGCAAGCGGCAACCAGGGTATCATCCTTTCTTGAAAGAAGGCATCCCTCTGACATGTAGTACGACTCTGAAGAAGGGTCGATAAGAATCTCTTCCAGGTTGTAGCAGCCTCCGAAAGCTCCATACCCAATTCCGCCGGTAACGCTTTTCGGGATGCTTATCCTCTTAAGGGAAGTACAACTCCCGAAAGCACCCCATTCTATGTATGTGACGCCCTCCGGGATTTCGACGGAAGAAAGTGCCGTACATTCTGCAAAAACGCTCTCACCAATTGCGGTCAGCCCGGACGGGATATTGATTTCCTTCAGGGAGCTGCAGCCATAGAAGGCATGTCCCTCCATCCTTTCTATGCTATCTGGAAGTTCCACACAGGAAAGGCTCCGACACTTCCAGAAGGCTTTTTCACCAATGGACACTACGCCTGATGGCATGACGACACTCTCAAGGCTTGTGCAGTCCTCGAATGCGCTTTCACCTATTTCCGTCACCCCTGAAGGTATCTCAATACTTTTCAGGCTGACGCACTCCTTGAAGGTTTCCCGCCCGATTGACTTTATGAGTGGAGGGAGAGTGATGCTCTCGAGAGACACACACGAGCAGAAGGCGTAATCGCCAATACGATTCACGCTAGGGGGGATTTCTATGCTCCTCAGATTCCTGCAGCCATAGAAGGCACCGTCTCCGATTTCCGTCACCCCATCCGGTATGATGACACTATCGAAATCAGTCCTTTTGGCATAGG
>Ga0181612_128317_pt1 | contig 28163 bp, 10 predicted proteins | sample HoacroProtozoa21_FD_119630 | JGI IMG/M metagenome (GOLD analysis project Ga0181612, IMG submission 119630) | Hoatzin crop microbial communities from Cojedes, Venezuel. Combined Assembly of Gp0051906, Gp0051904, Gp0051908 | reverse complement strand
CAGCCATGCCCGTCTCTTCCCTGCTCTGCCCGACTTTTTACACTTGGGGATCGAGAGCTCTTGCGCTCTCTGGAATACATCCTTAAAGACCTGTTCATCTGTAGAAATGTAGAATGGTTTGGGTTGGAAGGGGCCTTCAAAGATCCTAGTTCAAACTCGCTGCCATGGGAAGGGACTTCTTTTGCTAGATTGTGTTGCTCAAAGCCTCACACAACCTGACCTTGTACACTTCCAGGGAGGGGGCATCCACAGCTTCTCTGGGCAACCTGTTCCAGTGCCTCACCACCCTCATTGTAAAAAATAATTAACTATCCTCTTATGCTTTAGATTTCTTATCGTGGTGCTGTCTTTTGTATTTATATTCCTGGGTTCTCATAAAACTAGTTGGGTGATGCTTTTTATTGCTGTAGGTTTATGGGTTTTTTAATCACTTTGTCATTGCAGAATGGGTGGACTTACTGTCACAACCTTAGTAACTATATAATTTCATGATTACTTTCTTATTAGTCCAACACATTTTAGTTCAGTCTCCACTTTCTCTTAGTCCCTGTTCAGAATTTCATTGTTATTTGTATCTGCCAAATACTTAGTGGTGTGTGTCATAGTGCTTTGTGGCTTTTCATAAACCTTATCTTTACTCTGTTCACATGCTGTATATACTCACTCATTTGCAGAAACTTGGTTGTGTGCAGAGTGGTAATAAATAGAAGTTTACGCAATCACATTTGTAGCTTATTTGAAAATAAGCTAATTCTTCTCATTAGCGTTGCAAAAATAGGAAACTCCAGAGCTAGAACATGCTAAAATAAGACTTGTTTGTGCAGTCTTTGTCCAGTCAGCTTTGGTTATATGTAGGATGTACATTCTTTGTTTGTGAACTTTCTCCCTCAGGACTAGCATCATGTTCAGGAGGAATCTGACTTGCTGTGAGCTGCTGTTCAATATGTTGTTATGTATCTTGCCACCGATCTTACTCATTGCATAGTCTTCAAACCTCATGTTGAAAACAAAGGATTCTTTTCCTGTGAGGTTAGCACAGTGCCCAGTGCTCACGAATACTAAGAGGGTTTTAATCTAACTGTGCCTTCATGAGGTATACAGTAGCTGATATTTTATAGATAGAGACCCAGTACCCACTGTGATAAGAGTTAACAGTATCTATTGATTTTCCTCTGTATTTGAAAATTTCTAACCTCTTCCCAAGTAGTTTTTCAGGTAAGAGTACTTGAACAAAGTATGGCTCCCAGTGGCTTCGCTTTCTGGTGTGAACGCTAAACAAAGGAGTTGGGACCAGAGTCCGCTTCTGTTCTGGCAACGTTTGGGTTGTTTGCCCCTTCCAACATCTGCAGTATGGGAAGATCCTAGAGGAAGCAGCCTCCTCCACAGTAATTCTCAGTCACTGTGGTGTAGATCTCCCTTATGTCCCAAATGCAGCAGAAGTCCTTTGGAAAATGAAAATGCCATTCTGCGATGACACCTAGTACTGGAACGTGAATGGCAAAAGGCTGAAATGAGACCATAAGCTGCTCGAAGGCTCAAGTATGTTCAAGTTACTGTGCTTTTAACAGTTTAGGGTGTAGCCCTGTAGGTTTTCAAAGCAAGTTGAGAGCAAAGCATGTTCTCTTGTAGGGACAACCACTTTGAGATCCCATTTGAAACCATTACTTGTGCTACTCTGACAACAAGTGGGCAGTACTTTGTGGGTGGGGAAAGGAGACAGTTAGTAAACTTTACAGGCATATGACAGCAAAAGTGAAAAGATAATGTTTGCCTAAATTCTTGGGCTCTGTTATAGACTCTCTGCTCCAGGAAGAACGTATTGTTTGTCAGAAAATTTCATGCCGTTTTCCCCCATGTTTACTGCTGCTCCTTATCTTTTGCTTTCTCCCTCTTCCCCAGTTGTTCCTCGTCAGAAATGACATCTCTTCATCTCAGCATTTTTCTTCACTGGCTTCCATTTCCTAGCCCAGTTAGACACCTTTCCTCTTTCTCCCCCTTTCTCGTAGATCCTTATATTTAACATTGAGGTCCTAGTCTTCTCTTTGATATGTTTCTGTCTTTGTTTTTTCTCTGTTCTGTCTCCATTCTCTGTCCTCTTCTGACTTCTGGTCCTGGGTTACTGATACCATCCTGGGCTTCCAGTACCTTCCCTTTCTCTTCCCATACAGCTGTTTTCATTTCTGCATTGTGATACCCAGCCTCCTGGCTCATGGAATTGCTGTTCTCGCATGATGTTCCAGGGCTCAAGGAATTGCACAGATTTTACTACCTATTTAATCAGACACACTGGCTACTTTGCCTTATATGGATGCAGCAATCCATGGTTAAACATTTGTATGACATTGCTGAGAAACTTATTTCACTGAGTGCCCATTGACTGGAAGACATGTTTACAAATGAACTCTGCTGGCTGCTGTTGTGTTATTCTACTTCTGTTCTGACTGACTTGGACAAACTGAGCCTGTCTCCTTACGCAGTAAAGTAAATAAAAGTTTGGGATGAGTATCTTAATCTATAACTGTAGTCTGTCTGCTGAATTTACTTTGAAGTTTTTCATACTTGTACCCCAAAAGTTTGTGTAGGGGTTCCTTTGTAGTTGAATGATTAACCACGTACAATATTTTCCAAAGAAAGTGATGGTTCTGTTGTGATCTGGAGTGGCACTGTAAGATCCATTAAAAGCATGACCGGAATCTTCAAGGTCATACTGACATGAAGGCCACAGGGTATGTTCATGAGTGTATTTGGGAGTTGTGACCAGCCATCTGTCCTGACTGTGAGCTTCATGTGATTAAGATGTGTAGGTAACCTTTAGAGGTAATAGCCCATATCAACTTTCTTACCTTTCGTTTCTCCATAAGCTCTTCTTGAATTGATAGGCCTCATCTTGGCCATTCCAAACTTCTGTTACTATTAACTAGGTCTACCAGTTTTTGCTCTGCTCTGTGAGTAGTTGTTTTAAAGCAACAAACACCTTGCCACTAGTAAGAATGATTTTCTGATTCAGGTCTGATACTGTCAATGTAGTTAGTGTAATCACTGATTTCTTGAACATGAAAATGACGAAGTGTATTCTGTTTATTCAAATATTTGAGTGTAATGTACATGTAAACATGAATTATGTGTCTTGAATTCTGTGAACTAAAAAGTTTGTTTGCAAGTAACAGTAAAGCAGGATATGTGTGCGGATATAGGAATATTTTTATAAGTAGAGAGAATTTGTTTTAGCAGTTTATTTTTAAGACTATGTACTAGCTTTTGAACCAATTTAGCTTCCTTTTTAGAGATGTCTTAAGTTGAAAAGAAAACCTTGCAGATGGAAATAACTCAGAAGATTTTTGCATGGTTCATGAATCAGACAGATCAGACAGGATCAGTTTACAGAAAGAGTTAGATTAAAATCTCTTAGTGGTTCAGGGGTGTGTTTCCCTTATAAGATTGTATATTAGTGGAAAGGAATACAATATGGTATGGCTTTATGGCTTCCAGCCAAAATATCAGAGGGTTTTTCCCCCCCTATTTTAGGATAGTACAGCACCCTAATATGGAACCCAACAGGCAGAGACCTGTATTGACTAGTTTGACATTCATGCAAGAGTTGAGAAATAAATGAGGAGGAAGAGATCACAAGAAAAGAGGAAGCTAGTGCTTCAGAGCACTCACTGGAAGTGCTGTGAAGGAAATGTTAAAGCCCTGATGAGATTCTCATCCTCAGTGTTTTCAGATTACTACAAAGCTTGAACTATAACAATTTACATTCCATCATACTAACCTTGGCCTCACTAATTCAGAAAAATACATCTGCAGAACACAACACTGTGCCCAGACTTGCATCCTTGCCTGTGTTTGGGAGTTTTGCAGGGAGGGTTGGCTGTTGAGGCACTGTCTCATCTAGGTTGTTGCGTTAGGACCACTGCTGTGCAGGTATCAATACTTAAAAAACACAGGGCTCACTTAAGGTGCTTTTCTTGACTTTTGTATTGCTGTTTCAGACAACGCTGATGTTATGACAAGGCGGAAGCACTTAGGGTTTATTGCTGCAGAAGTTTTTGGTGGTCTTAAGTTAAGGCGACTGCAGTTCCTCGCTGTCTTTTGTGCCGGTGCTGGTGCAGCTGGGCAGGGCAATGCTTCAGGGAGCCACTGGGGCTGAAGGTCGATGGCTTCCTTTTGCCGGGCTGCTGGGTTGCTGTGTCAGCTCATTTGAAGGGTCTCCTCCTCAGTCACCTGAAGGCCAAAGCCAGGAAAAGTGGAGGAGGCTAGGGACAGGCGGCTGTAGAGAAGACAAGAGTGCCTTTCCTTACCTCAGCTCCAAAAGCCATGACCACTGCTTAAGGAGACCGAAGTCAGAAGTCCGAGGTGGCCTATTTGGAAATGCCATCTTTTGCTCATTCTTCCAAGGGAGCTGTTAGCAGCTGACTGGTTTGCAGTGACATTATTAATTAGGATTTTCCAAATCAAGTATAGTTACAAGATTCTAGCAATAAAAATAAATGTGTTATAGTTGAAATCGATGAAGTCCGGTTTTGAGTGGGAGATTTTAATTGAGTGAAGCTGTAATTTGGACAGTGCTTCATGAAGACTTTGAGAGAACAAAAGAGGCATTTATTCCATCTTTCTGTAATAGTGCTGTTAAACCTGCCCCTGTGTGAATAACTGATTTTGTTTTAAAGGAGATGACTAGAACACATTCTGCAACAAACCTTTTGTTTCTGTGCAAGAATAGTCAAACTGTGATGTGGGTTGATTTTGCTGTATGACTTTTATCTAAGTACAGCCATAAAAAATTTTCAAAAGCATATCATCTTAAGTTGTGAAAGTGTTTTCTGTTTTCAGCATTCTAGTACAGGAATACACATTTAAAATGAGATTCTGATAGTGGCTAATTGAAGGTAGGCTAGTGGAACAAGTTGAATTTTGTTAAAGACCTTGTCGAACATGCCCTTTTGAAGCAGTAGTGAGGGATGTTTCCATCCAGATGCCTTCTTATGTGCTGCGCTCCAAGTGGGCACTCTAATGTGTGTATGGCTATGAATGCAATCTCAGATACTCTTCTTGAAAAATAATTTTAAAAATACTGTTTCCTGCAGCCATAGCCTGTGGCTAGATGTTTCAACTGCAAGTGTGGGAACAATCATGTGCGTAAGTTACTTGAATGCTAAAAAGTGGAATAGTTTGAACTGGATTCTTGAGCAGTGACTAAATTTCTTCAGCCTGCAAACCCCTATCATTTTTCAGCTGATGCCAATGACCGCTTTTACCCAGTGTACATCTGCTGACAGTAGGCTTTCTTTTCTTTCATACCTTCAGTAACTTCCAAATTGCAAGTATCTGTAAACTTTTATTTAGTTAGGAAGCGGAGGAAGCAAGGTTTCACTTGCAGTCTCAAACTAAATGGGTTCTGCTGTTTCATGCATACACTTCTCCCTCGCTCCTACAAAAGAAGACGTAAACCCATTTTGTTTTCTTAGTGGTATAGAAAGCTCTTCAGTTTGGACAGATGATTGTTGTTGTTACATATTTATAAATATAAAATAGATTTTATATATATAAATATACAGGCTTATTTCCAAAGAGGTATCTTTGCTGGGGCTGGTTGATAGGTGCTTTCTCATAGTAAAGCATAGACACGAGGTTCAGTGATACTGTTGTTCCAGGTAAGTTTCCTTTCTTATTTAAGGCTTGCAAAGTGGTGACTAAAATTCCATTTTTTGCAAAAGGTATGTGTACTGTTTCTTGGGTGGTTCCTTTTTTGCTGTTGCTGTGTACTGGGCATTGGCTGTAACCGCCAAAATAATGAACTATGTGTGTCACATTCCTTGTGTTATGCCTTCTTAAATGTGTTTTTTTTAAATGCTATTCCCTAGAAGTCTTCATGATACATCCTTTGTACTTGCTGATAACTGAAAGGGAATGTGTTCAGTAGGGTCTGCTCCCCAGTGGAATAGGTGAGGAAATTTTTGAGGGTGAGTTTCAGGGAAGATACAGAAAATGTCTTCATTTTCAGTATTAATGAAACTCTTCCTATCCAGGTATTCTTTCTTCTAACTTTCCTGTAGGAGCATCTGCCAAGATCACTCATTGGAGCTGAGCTGAGATACTCCAGTGTTGGCAAAAGGGCTCATTCCTGAGTGATGAAAAATTGAGCCTTTTTTGTGTGGTCTGTCCTTGTGACATTGACACCACAAACCAACACGTCTTTCAGAAAGCTAAATAGTCTAGAATTTATAGAGTTAAGCTAAAATATTTCTCTTATGTTGTGTTGCAACATGCATATCTGGTCCTAGAAATGTGTTTAAAAAAAATCTTCCAGATGAAGAATAAACAGTGCTAAATATGGTAATAAGATTAAGCTACAAAATTCCTTACAATTGTGTCAGTGTGCCTTGGAAACTTCACACATACTGGAGCAAAAAAATATTTATATCTATGAAAAGACATGCTTTTGCCAGCTACTCCTGCTTTTGATTTGCAGTGCATCCATCCAGATTTGCACATTGTCAGCAGGGGTTTTCTAGAGTTATGAAATGCAAAACTGTTAAATGAACACATTAATCATACACTCTTGTATGTTTGAAAGGAAAGGTTGTAGGGATACTCTTAGTGTTTTTCATTATTTTCCTAAGTGCTCTAGAAAACCATTAGATACATATTTCAGCTGTGTGATTTCACAGAGTGGCAGACTGGTTGAGGTTGGAAGGGACCTCTGAAGGGCACCTGACCTGCTCCAAGCCCCCTGCTCAAGTGGGGCCACCCGGAGCTGGTTGCCCAGGACCGTGTCCAGATGGCTTTAGAAAGTCTCAAAGTTCTCCTCGTGAAGACTGAACAAGGGTGGGTTTTTTTGTCTTTGGCTGTTTAGCTGTATATTTTCAAAGTCTAAGAAGTGTGGTTTTGGTGAATTGAAGAGAGAAAGATCTGTATCTCTCTGCCTGGTCTCAGGGCACTCTGTTCTGCTGCTCTTAATTATTCATTAGATTCTACACTGGAGGTAAATAACATAGCTATTAGGAAGAAAATAGCTATGGGAAGAACACTGCTAAATGTGTGACTTTGAAAATGCATGACTTTTGTATGTATTTTTAAATTATCACTGTTTTTGTACATAGCAGTCATAGTGGAGAACCCATAAGCTTTTTAAAAACTAGCCTATGTGCGTTTGCAATGCTTATCTGTTGAGATTCCATGGCAGTGATTTTTAAGGAACAGACACATGATATAAAACAAAAACCATGCCACCAGTTAATGAGTGAGTGCCTGCCAACTGAGGTATGGCAAACTGCTGTGTATCCAAATTCTGAAGTAAAATATGTGGAAATGGCATAAAATTAACATGTTAGCCTGCATCACTTTCTCACTCTGATTTGCTTTCCAGTTCCTTACAGGCTATATCCATAGTTCCTGAAAAGGCAGTTGATATGTGTAAGCCTCTTATGTTTTGGACATGTTATGGTTTTTCTTCCTTTATATTTTAATCTTCTTAAAAAGATGCTTGGTTTAAACTCCATAGTGGTACTTTACTTTTTAAAATAAAATTGTTTAGCTTGGTTTTTAATGCTCACAGTTCATAAAACTAAAATCTTTAAAAATAAGTTAGGGTCAGTAGAAGTATATGTTTAAAGTTGGTTACCTGTGTGACGAGAGCTGCGTTATCCAAGTATTTGAGTCCCTGAGGCAGTGTATTTAGTGAGTTCTCAGCAACACAAGCTGTGAAATAAGTTCTCTGCAGTTTATCAGACTGACCTATGCACTGCTTTGGAAAGCACTTCTTGCTACTGCTATCATGTCTTTTTGTTAAATGTATAAATAGGTGTCTGCTTTGTTCTTTGCCTTTGTAGCACAACTAATGCACCAGAAGACGATGCTCCAAATAGATACTCCCGAATGGACAGGACAACTTACAGCAGATACAGCAGGGATGCAAATTCTTCTGGCAGTTCTGTAGCAAGTAACACTTTGGAGAAGAGGATTGAGGAGCTTGAAAGGGTAAGTGTCAGCTAACATCTGCATGGCATACATCTGAAGTAAGGCACTTTTGAAACTCCATGGGGAAATTTACAAGTAAAATACATAGAAATAATGTTAAATGCTTGAAGTACAGATAGTTATGTCTATAAAAATGTATAGAGTCAGACTGACTGAGAAGAATGTGGACTTTTTAGTCACAGATGTTTAGTTTTCATTTGGTGTATAAGTGAGAAATAGTTGAGGTACAGGTAATATACTTAGAGAGTCAGCGGTGCTCTGCATATTTCTCCTGTGTACCTCGTGACACACCAACACAGGGCAAATAAATAACTTGGGCGAAGAAGCGGCTCAGGGGAAGAAGGGGCTCACTGGCTGTTCATAAAATTGGCAGGCCTGTTTCTGATCTACTTCCTGTTTTGGATTTTTTCATCTCCTGAAATATTACAAAATTCAATTACAATCCAGTTGCTTGTTAAAGTTTTTAACATTTAAAATATATATATTTAAAACAAAGTTTTCATTATTTCAGACATTCTTCATACAAAGAATTTTGGGAAAATGAAATAATGTTAAAGCGGACTTTTTCACCTAAGACACTATTTTGCTAAATAATGTCGTCTGTGCAATCTATTGCTGGTTTCTTTGTCTTCCTCTGAAGTGGATTTTTTGTGGGGAACTTGCCAAATATTCTGGAATTCCTATGGATGAAAGTTACTAAGTAAACACAATTTGAATAGATCTTTTTTGGAAAGGGTGAAAATAAAGCATATTTTGTAGATTTTTTTTTTAATTTTTTTTTTTTAAGACTTGGGAAGCCTGATTTAAGTGAAGTACACCATCATCATCCCTTCCAAATCAGCTTTGTTGTGAAATAATTTAACTGCAAGTAACACAGAAAATAGAGGAAGATTTAAGGGCTTTCTTTCAGTATTCTGAATCCTGATTTACTGAATGCCTAATGGACATTTTCATTTTTTTCACACATTCAGGCCCATAGATCTGACAGTGAGTATTCTTCCCTTGTTAGTGGCAGTATTGAAAAAATCCAAGCAAAATCAGCAACAAATAAAGGATGAATCCTCCCAATATAACAAATTTGGAAGCTGACACTTTACGTTTACTTACTTCTGGTTTGGGCCCGTATCCAATTTTGGGTTCGTGCTCAAGTTAAATATTAATTAAAACTTTTATCTCTGGAATCAAAGCTCTCACGCAGGTATGCTGTGGGTAAAATATTTTCTTAGACATGATTCTTTAGCTCCTTGGAATTAAGGGTTTGAAGATGTGGATTTGGCTTGCTGTAGAAAAGGAATTATAGGTAGATGTGCGTGTGGGGTTCTTCTTTGTTTGTTTTAAATGGTAATAACTTAAAACTGTCTCTTAAAACCAAAAATTACGTTTCAAACTTTATTGCGTATTGTGGTTTTAGGAACTTGCAAAAGAGAGACAGGAAAATGTGAGATTAATGAAGATGACACAGGACAAAGAGGAACTAATTGGAAAGCTGAAGGAAGAAATCGATCTATTAAACAGAGTAAGCACGTACTTTCTTATATGGTGCTATATAAAGAGGGGATAAAAGTCTCTACATTCTCTGTGCTCCTCTTCAGACACCTTCATCCACTGGGCAAGGTCAGAAGGGAATTAAGTGTGGGGGTTTTTTTGCATCTGTGTAACTTTTCAACAGGCATGTCGATAGATATATTTATTCCATGTGACTTCTGTTTCTCGTGATTAACTTCTGTAAGTTGTGTGTTACTGGATTACCTGAATTTCTTGTTGCTATGAGTGTTTGTTGAACAAGGTTAGAAAAGCAAGAGTTCTCTACTGCTGCTTCTTCCCAAATTTAGTACGTAGTACACCAGGAAATAATTAAGTTGGTGTTTTGACAGGTTTCTCAATAAATTGTTGCCCAGAACCGTTCTTAGACAAAGTAATTATAAATTTAATTTCATTTTAGTCAGCTTTTAATTACTAATAATAGTTTAGATGATCTTAGAAAGATTTTGGAGTAAGTGCTTTATATTCTGCCACATGTTCTCATGCTCTTTATTGTTGATCCCAAAGTGAAGGCAGAACAAGACAGGCGGCAGGAGGCTTGAGCTAGCGTTACTCGGGCAAGGTGTGTCTGCAGGAGAAGAGGGGGTAGAAGAGTGAGACATGCTTGGGAATGGGACAGGATGAGAAGCTGATAGAAGATACCTGTTTTAACAAGTCCCAGTTTTAAGGGCAGACTGGAACTCTTTCACAGAGTGAATTAGTGACCTCATCTTGCACTTCCTGGCTGAGGTGCAGAGCTTGGATATACTAGGGAAATGCTTCTGCTGGTCCAGTGCAGACATTGCCATAAAAATTCAGAAAAAAATTTCAGAACTGGCTTTGGTCAGTCCAGCAGTGAAGGGTGGCAATAACTCTGTGTGCATGGTGGCAAACACTCATTTTTCACTATTCATTTGTAGCAAAGGAGGACAAAAAAGTTTGCAAACTAATCTAGAGGACTAAAGTATCTGAGATTATTCTAAGACAGGTACCTTTTTTTTAATAAAGAAGGTTGGAAGCTAATTTGTAGGATAAATGAAGTATTGTCTGTTTTGGAGAGATTTCTATCTTTACTGAAGAATTGGTCGTTACGCCGTTCTTCCATTCTCCAAAGAATATGTCACATCTAAGCTGATGACTGTATTACAGTCAAGGCAAGTGTTCATTCCTTCTACATAATGGATGGCAAAGCAACTTAATACTGCTGGTCACACCTGACTTTCTGACTCAGAGGTCAAAAAGAACAAATAAAAAGAGCCTAAATCACTGAAAGCTTGTGTTTTAGGACCATGACTGTTTGCAAGGTTTGCTGTTCCAGAAACAATGTAGATTTTTTTCTACTGGATTTGAACTATGGTGTCCTAAATTCATTCCACCGAGTGTCTGACTAGAAACCATCCTTGAACATTTGCAGTGAAGTGCCTGTGCCTTGCCTGTGTTGAAGTATGATGGCAATTTCTGCTTGTTGTATGGAAAGAAAACATAAAACAGAATATAGTCCTTCCAAAAACTTCTTTATTATAAAATTACTTATATAGTACGGTTCCATGAGATATACAAAGCCACCTTATTGGTGCTCCCTAGGGAGCCTCTCTTAAATGCAGAAGAGAATGTTTTCTTTCTTTTGCTCCACAAGGTCAGCATTTATCATAGCTATAACATTGTCTGTTAGCTTAATTGCAGTGTAAGTTACTTGTGTTTGCATCCCTTGAGGTTTTCTTAATGATGCAATAGCTGCCTTTTGACTTTATGACCAGCTTAATAATTTGTCGTCTTACGAAAGTTTGAACCCATGTCTCAAGTGATGTTTTCATTAAAACAGATGCAGTTTTACTCTTTTGATAGCTCTTGGATTTATGACTGCTTCTGTATTGGCTATCCATGTGGATTTAGAAAGAGGAAAGCTTTAGAATATTAAGAAAAGCTACAGAAATACTGCATCATTCCCGTGATAGAAGGTTATGGAAGTTTATAGTGCAGTCGTATTTGCCTAAGGTTTATTATCATAACTGAGATCATGAGAGCCAGCACTTGTAAATCTATCTGTTCTTCATGGAACGTTACTCTGTAGACCTGGCACCAGCATTGGATGCTTTGCATGGAAGAACAGTTGTGATCTTCAGCCTTCTGCTCAGATAAAAGGATGTCCCAAGGACTAAATGTCATTTAGTGACCTTATGCAGAGATCTTCTTAAAAGGTTTTACTGGTAGGTAACCTAAATAGGAGTCTATAAATGTGACCGTCTACGCATTCATGGTATTTCTCCATCTTTTCTATTAATCAAATTATGCAGTTACTGCATTTTAAGTTGCACAGGCATGGAAAGACTTTCAAGTCAAAGAGCCTAAAATTTTTTTAAAATGCTATTTTCTTGCACAGCTTTCTGACTGCTCAGCCCTCAGATTTAAAGAAATGCTCATTCTAGAAGTTTCAGTCAGTTCATAAACATGGATGCATTCTTCATTGGCAAAGATCTGGTCTTACACTTCAAAGAATCCTGAAAACTTTTTGGCAGACTTTTTCTCAGTTTAAGTAAATATATTTATTTAATGTAACAATATAATTTTACTGACATCAGTCAGTACATCACAAAGATACTTAAAGAACATGAGTTGCATTTATATTGCGAAACAGAAGACTTTCTGCCATAAATTGCATTCTTTCACTCCAGTACATTAGCCACTAAGAGTATGTGTGCCACATATTTTTGTAAGAAAGGGGTAATGATTGCTTCATAAAACCCTCAAATGTCTGAAAGGAATGGCATCTCAAGACATTTAAATATTTGTAGGCTAAGTTCAGCTGTCAACTAGTTTACACTTGGTCATCTCTGACCTCACTAAGATGTCATTATAGTTAAATGTGTATTTGGAAAGAGTCTATGTCAGTGAGGATTTACAATCCAATTAGTGTCCGTTGTGTAGTTATCGGTTCCTTTGGTGTGTGAGGTCCGAGCTTTCCTGCTATTGCATCTTTATTACTAGTAAGCATAAATCAGTGTTGTAATTTTGAATAAGAAACTAAATTTCAGAGTGGCAAAAACCATCTGCATCTCTCAGTCCGTTGTTTCTTTAGATATTTAAACTGCAGTAGTTATTTTTTCTGGCTTATATTCAAGAAATTCTTACTTGTAGTAAGCTTTGGAATGTTACTTTTGCAGCATAAACATTCATAAACTTTTAATATTTTATTTTAAGCAAATTACAGGTGTTTTAAACAGAAAGTTACTAGATAAGCTTGAATTGAGGCATCTGATGGCTAGGTGAATAAGTTCAAACACAATATTATGTATACTGAACTAAAAAATATAATTTTATTGAAAGTGTTGTCCCTTCCATCTGATTATTCATCTGAATGGCACAAGAGAAAACAAAGTGTGTTTCTTATCATTACATAGTGAACTACGTTTGTAGTAGGTATCCACCAAAACTTTTCATGTTTAGATGTTGAAGTCACTTGTATCTGTGATGTCGGAGTGGTCAAATGATTTTCCTGGAAGTCACTCATACTGTGATGCAGCATTGCTTCTGTGAGGCAAAGAGGAATTTCTGCTAGCAATTTCTCGATTCCACATTACAAAAACAACAGAGTAATTGCAAAGGCATTGCGCTGTGGGTTTTGGCTTGGCAAACTGAAGAGGCTTTTAAAAATCATGGTATCGATTAAACACAGTATGTCTAGCATGCACTTCTGAAATGACCCCACTAAAAAGAAACAAGAAAATAGACTCTGTATGTTGAATACTGCTCAACAACTTAAAGGAGCAAGAGAGAGAAAATTTTTTTCTCTGCTGCTGTTTTATGTGTAGTCTAGCATGGCAACAGTAGGGTTTTGCAGACTTCAATCAAAAGGCATCTAAGATCTCTAATGAGAATCCTGGTTCTACCTCCTTTGTCTGCCTTTCCTTTTCCTCCTTAACGTGCTGTCCTTGAGGTCACTCTTCTGTTTCTTCACTTTTTTGTTCTCATTCTGTTTCTTCCATGGGTTTTTTTGTAAAGTAAAGTTATTTTTACTGAATAAATGCTTACATTAAACAGTCAGTTTCACTAGTTTTCACTTTAAAGGCTTGAAAAGACTTGGTAGGAAGTGAACAAGTGAAATGGGAACTGAGTAAATATGGTAATTGGTGGAAGAGGGATGAACATTTGGGATGGAAGCAATTTATTTTAAGCACCCATTATTACTGTATGTGCTGTCCTTTCGTAGCAGTTTAGACAGAAGTTACAAAATACCTTTCAGTTTTTTCACAGGGAACAAAAGAAAGGGCAGGCAGTACTTTTTCTGAAAATTTTGGTACTTAATTTAAAACACAGAGCAGTAATAAGCAGTCGTGTATAGGTGAGTGGGATAGTTGCAGACAAGCAGTCTGGGGAGTGGAGGCAATAGCTGACTAATACACTGTCTATATACGCCAATAAAAGAATAACGCCCATCCTGTGGGCCCATTGGTTTCTTGATGCATTAATTCCTGCTGTAGCTTTAGTTATGATTATATGTTTCCATTTAAAGGTGCTTGTACATGGGAATATAGTATTAATGTTTTGTAATTACAGTAACTCTGGGAAAAGGCCGGTTTAACAGATTTAAGCTACTGTGATGCTAATTCTTCCCAACCATAGCTTCTTCATTTCAGAGCTAAGATGCTAAATTCCTGCTGCTATTAATTCAGAGTTTGTATTTATGTCCTGAGAAATGTTTATTTTTCTTTTTCTTTTCACAGGACCTAGATGATATAGAAGATGAAAATGAACAATTGAAGCAAGAAAATAAAACCCTCTTAAAAGTTGTTGGACAGCTGACAAGGTAGAAGATGCAAGCCTCAGTGAGGAAAGATTTAAAAACTACTGATTGAACGTTAAGGTCAATATAGTAATACTTCCTGTGTTGCAGTATGATAACTGTCTTTATATTTATTGTTAGGAAACCAGATGAATGTTTATTTTCATAGTACTTTCTTCTTCATTCAATGGAACAGCATCAAATTTGGGGTCTATTTTTAGCCTTCTTTTCACATAAAGATAATTCAAATTTTTGACATATTTCAAAATATTAAGTTCAAAAATATTTGGATTTTGTATCTCCAGATGACATCTGGATAAATTACAGTAATTTAAAATTTATAGCACCAGATCACTTTCAGTCCATGTAGGTGTATATTTTTGAAGTGAATAGAAGCAATACGTATAAGCTTTGTTTACACAGATCCGAAATATGTATTTTTGGAAATACTTCCTTTTTTGTTTAAGCAGCTGTAAAGTGGATGCCTTATTACTGCTGTATAACATTTTGCAGATGAATTACTTGCTCTAAAACTCTTATATGTTGGGGTTTTTTTACCATATCTGAAAGACTGACAATAGAGAGTAGCAATTTTTTTTTTCTGTATAACAGTATTCTGGCAGGAGGGAGAGGTTTTATTTTAAAAATCAAACAAACCAAGAAACCAATAAATCACCTGTGGTGTCAGCATTAATGAGTTCTTAGGATCATACTGAAGTTGTGCACTGCAGTTTATTATAAAGTTTTTGCGTTAGCAGTGAAATGCAAGTTTGCTATCAGACAGTAAGTTTGTTTGCAGTGTTGAGAATTCAGACAAAGCCTGGAGCTTTCATTTTAGCAAAGACACTTTTGCAATACTGTTCTATTTAAAGCTGTCATAAAATTTGTAGTGATCATAACCAATATGAATTTTTTGATGTTTTCATTTTTTAAGATGGGTGAAAATTTTTGTACATAACAAAGTAGAGAGGCATACAAGTGATTCATGTCCTTTTGAAACATCAAATGGTTTAAAAAAACCTATTATCCTTGATTTTAAACTAACAAGGTGTTTAAAAAGTGCCTACATAGATGTTACAATCCAGTTATGACTGTGTACTGATTCTTCTATAACATGATAGTAGACAAAATTTTCATGTGACATTAACCACAGACCTCAGTGAACAATTCTCTTCTTAAATTTCTGTTAGGGTGAAATTTGATGAGCTGTGTTTCATCTTAGTACAGCACATTTTTCATTCCTGATCAGAATAAATGTACGTGTCATTTGAGTCAGGACACCAGAAATGAAAACATTTTGAAGAGTCCAGGCTTTTTCTTGAAGTTTGGTGACAGAAAGTTGCATGCATATAGTCTTTGTTACCTTAAAACTTAAAGGCAACTTTAATATATATAATGACCATCTTTTCTGATCTGCCAATTTATCTTCATAATGTGTATTTAATGACTGTAAGAGTTTCTTAAATTTCAAATCCAGGTGATATTGTTACACCTTGGATTGTTTCGGATATAGGATAGGTGGTTTTACATTTGTGTATTCTAATGAGGAGGAACTTTTCAAAGCTTTAAAGCATTTTTCAAGACTTGTACATTCCAGGGTGCCTTGATGTTTTCCGTCACAGTGGATGAGATGCCATGAGACACCATTTAAAACCTTTACTCAGGGGTTTAAATGGTATGGGGGGGGTTGTACAGGCCCTCTGACCTATGGTGTACACCAGTGAATATTGCTTTTCATATTACCCAAACAGTAAGAAGTCACTTAATTTATCAGTTTCATGAAATTAAAAATTTAAAGTAATAAAAAAGTCAGTTGAGATGTATGCCTTCTGAATAAACATGAAACTTTCTCTGGAAGAACACCTGATTTCCTTCTCTCTGTAGTAGGTAGGAAATATGCACACCAATTTATGTCACAGGATGTCAAATGTATTGAAGCGTCATTAAGGAGTTAATGCAGAACACACAGATATTAATATGAAGTTGTAAATGAGATTTTTCATAAACTGTATTTCACATACGTTTTAAACCAAAGAACAATAACAACAAAGAACATAAACAAGAATTGCTTGTCTTTGTTTTACTTCTTCTTGGTTTACATGTGTATTGACTAAAACTTGGCAGCAGTAACGCCAAAATTAGAACTGATTTTTTTTTTTTTTTAACTTGGACATCCAGCTGACAGGATTATTTGGCAGAAGTACTGGCAAGGGAAGTTTCCAAATATTTGAAACCAGTAATGCTTCAGGCAGAACATGTGAACAAAGGAACTGTTTGGAACTCACAGATAAAGTACCTTGGGACATCATTGTTGTTGTGGATTATTATGCAATTGTTAAGCTTTTCATGGTTTTAAAAATTCCCACAAATTGTATCTTTAAGCATAACACTTCTGCTGACAGTTTGGAAGATTTAGATGGCTTTTTGGAAAAACGTATGTCAAATAACGATCTGTTACCACATTATCAGGATCTTGGAACAAGTTTAGTAGATTCTAGGTTTTATTGTGTTACGTAAAATGTTAATAATTGTATAGTCATTACTTGCCATTAACTTTTTATTTTGGTAGGGTACCCTTACAGTCAAGCATAGAATAAGTTTTTATCCTAGGTGATCTGAAGGTGTTAAATTAGCTGCCTTACCAGCAATTCATCAACCCACGTCCACGTCCTTGCCAGTCCAACACGTGATTGTTCTCAGTTGTGTGGTTTAAAAGCGGAGAGGCTGCTAGAAGTGGGAACTCACCTCACTTGGGAAGGCTATGTGATTCCTGAATGAATCTGGGTATTAACATACCTAGGCTAAATTAATTCTACTAGGGCTTTTTTTGGGGGGTGGTGTGGGAGTGTGCTAGTGTGCAGTATTAACTGTATGGGTAAGTCTCTTGGAGATTTCTGAACTTTCATGTCTTAAAATTCATACCAAACCGCTTAGGTCTAGTATCTGCATTTCTGGGTAACTTCGGTTATCTAGGAATTCTAAATAGAAAAGTACTCCCTTTGACTAAAGCAAAGACGACAACTTTTTTTTAAAGTTAATAATGAACACCACATAATTCCTATTTTGATAATGCACAATGATACTCCTGTTATGGTCACATACTCTTGTATATAAAACATAGGCTACATCCAGAGCTGAGGGTTAAAATTGTGCAGAAATATTTTGTCATCGATAATATGCACTAACATTTGTGGGATTTATTCCCTAAAGACAAAGTTCAACCATATATAAATGTTGGTGATTTTTACAAGGAAATTCAAAATGACTCAATTTTCATTTTTTTTAAAGAATTAAATGGCCATGTTTTCAGTGTTACTTGACCTATATATTAACTGAAAGAGTACCTTATGTATTTGCAAATGAGGTTTTTTTCTGTCTTTAAAGCAAATGTTGCTTGTTTAGTTACCAGATTTGTATGTGCACATTGCCTGTTAGGTTGGCTGTGAATTTGAGAGGAGGAGTGAGAAAAGAGAGTGACAACAAATAAATTTATGACTTCCAAAGAAGGAAGTATAGAACTAACTGTAGAAAGATTGTGTTTGGCATAAGCATTACAAAAGAGACAGGGGTTTTTGTATATTGGAAACAACTGATTAGCCTACATCAAAGCTCTTTTCAACTTGTCTGGTGTCATTACAGCTTGGAAACTTGCTACCATAAAAGAGGCCAAAAGGACTACTGGAGATGAAATTACTTTTTAACATATTGCTAGGAGAGCAGAGTTACACTGACTCCAGCTATTTTATGGTTTTCTGTAAGTTCTTTGTAGCTATTTCCAGCTTGAATTGAAACAAATCAGTATTAGTAGCTAAGAGGAGAGGTAGTTATTGGGAAACAAATACATGAGTGATAACTATGGATACCATTAACATATGACTGAATGTCAGTATTTCTTGGGCTGAGACCCTTTATGAAGATATCAGTTGAGTCGATCCATTTGCATCAGTATTAATGATCATAAACATTTGACATTTTTAAGAAGAAACAACTATTTTAGTTCGAGAAATTACCATTGCAAGCCATGACTTTAAAACTTAGTACAATTTAAAAAATTCCTGCTGGTATCTGGTAGCTGCTGAGACTAAGGAGCTAAGGCTTATACTTAAAAGTTTTGTTAAAAATGGAACAGATGAATTCTGGATCTTGTCATTTACTTTGATATAGAAGTTCACTACAGATCTGTTCCATGCCTGTCATTCTGGTGTCAATACCTGCAAAAGGCAGAAAGCATTTCTAGAAACATTTCTACTTCTCTTATTAAACATTTGTTTAGGACCACTTAGATACATCCAGGATGAAAAGGACTTTGATATGTGTTTTAGTAGCATTCATGATCTTCCAAGTATGTTGACTTACTTACTGTAGCACATCTCCACGTACCATTTCTTTGTGCTGTAGCAGATGTACATTGCCGTGTTAATTCAATCCTTTTGCTTTTATTTCTGGATTTCTGGTGTAACTGTTCTTGTTCAGGGCTTGTTGTGATTTTTCTGTTCTGGAAAAATTGTGATAGTTGAGTTTTCCTCTGAAAATAGTCTCATAATCATAATGCGGATTCATTTTTTTAAAATATCCGTTTTACGCATTTAAAAAATTGCAGCATCATTAAGCTGTAAATAACTAAATATCCATTTTAGTTTTGAACATTGACTAGTTGTGGTATTATTTGTGATATCAGATTAAAAATGATGTTGAGAGTCTTACTATTGCAGGTAAAGGATACGTGTTTAATCTAACAATAAAGACTGTGTGCCTTTGTCCAAATAAAACCAGAATTTTTAATCCAGGCTGACTACTTATTGTGTTTAAAAGAGAATTTATATTGTCTGATTAAAATTCTAACTGGATTTTTCACCCATGCCGGGAGCCACGAAAATTACTTTTACATTCAGATTCAGTTCTTCAAGTGTGCATGTGTGTGCACACACACGAGAGAGAAAAAAACCTGCGTATTTCCACTACACTGATTTCCTGCTTTGGGAATGTACTGAGTATGCTTCCATCAATTGCATGGAAAAGACCTTTTCCCGTGCTTCAAAGCTGAAGTCTAGCTCTTCCCAGGAAAAGGTAATGAAGGATGTTACAGTGCTACTTCTGCACAAAGAAAGTTAATTGACTCCACAATAGGTGTAATTTCTGAAATTTCTCTATGAATGCATGTTCTCCTGCACAGGCAGAAGCATTAAAGACAACCTCCTTTTCATTCATTGCTGCAGACTACACATAAAGCGAAGAAGTGGATCATCAGTAAACACCAGGGAGAGAATAACTGCATCACAGTTTATCATGAAGTTTGTAATGTTTTTTAAACAACTTAAAACATAAATACCACAAGAAACCATGCATTCAACACCATGGTTACTTTATGGATGAGATGTTATGTACGTTTGCGTTAATTAATTTTAAAATGTTAGATGAATTTGGAATAAGTTTATTGCTCCTACAGTTGACTGCCTTTATGAAAGCCCAGTAACCTTTGGATTTGGTTTGGTTTTAAAACACAAGAGTATGTCCTTCCTCAGTTTTTGGCTTTGGCGTTTTAGGTTCTTCTGTCTTGCTGGGAAATTTTAGCTCCACGTGCACAGGTGTCCTGCGCTCCTCCTTCAGTCACTGGATTTGCCGTAAAATATCTACCTGATCTTAGCACGTGGTATGTAGGAACCTTGTAGGAATACCACATGTAAGAGCGATGCTGACGTATTGACGACATTTGGGCAGGAGTCAACAACAGGGATATCCTTCTGATGTCTACCTGACAGCCCCAAATAGAACAGTTTTGTATGGAGGTCTAGTGGTTTTCCACCTGCATCTACAGGTTTGCAGGTGAGAGCTTCCCGTCTGGCAGCTGACAGCCCTCTGAGTATGGAAACAGATGCTTAAATTTCGTTTTCCTTGAGCAGGAAGGTCTAATTACACAGCCAATATCCATATCTCTCTTGAGCTAGTATCTCGATAGGGATTTCAGTTTAATCAAAATTGACTGACAATTTCTGGATTCACTCTAGACATTTGAAGTAATATTAAGCACTTGACATATTTCAATATTTGATTAGGAAATGAGTGGAGTCCCTTCTACCATGTAAAAAGACTGCATTTAATTTTCTTAGGCATTGTCAAGTCTCCTAGGCTTTTTCGTTAAAGGAAAGTTGCTGCCTCCAGAGAAGACTTTCAAATCTTCACACCTTTAAGTGGGGCTCAGAGAATAACAGCAGAGTTCCAGAAATGTCTGGCTTGCATTTTCTACTAGTTTGGGCCAAACCACGCAAAACACGGTTAGTAATTAGTGATGGGATTGTAGTGGGTATTGCTAATGAAAGAGTGGGAAAAGTGAGATTCTCTTATTTTCTTGATTTGTATTTTAGGCTTTCTTCAAGAAATATGTCTGTGATGTTAATTGCTGAGAGATTAGACAGTAAACTTTGGCAATAAATGTGTATGTTTTAGAATCTTTGAGAGAAAAGATGCCATCTTCGGTATCTTTAATGCCTTTGACTTGTAGGTATTTGTTGTCTGGTAAAGCTGTGTTACAGATAAGAGATAAAAACTGTATCTGTACTGTAAAGATAATAATCCAAGCCTATGCTGATTTTTAATCAATATGCGGTAGATTTTTAATAAGATTAAATAACAGGTAAAACTTTGTTTTGAGATCTGGAATTTCATTAATAAGGGAAGTAATGAAAAGTATGCATGTTTGGTGCTAACACTCTGCCTTTTTTCTGGTGAACAGAAATACTGTTGGAAGATGATCCAGTTTTAGAACTGATTGTCACTGTTGACTTCTTGAGGTGTTACAACTCATAAAAAATAGCAAAAGGATACACTTATAATGTGGTGACAGCAAAAATGAGAACTTAATCTCTGCTTAGTGTTTTAGGGTGGAAACTAAAGCGCTTTTTATGGGTTTCCCTTGATGAAATGACCTGAAAATATTTAGGTATTACAGGCTCATTCAACAAGCTATTGCATAATTTCATGCAAGAAAGCAGCATTAACCTTTGTCCTTTCTTTATACCATGGTATTTTCTAAGAAGCCAAAGCATAATTTAAAGGAAAAGCAGTGTTCTTCTGTTGCACAAGATAATATTTGAGAAAACTGCAGCTTGATAATTGGCGTCTTGACACATTTTCCATTAGTACTTATCTCTGGAAATCAGGTTTTGTAGACCGAGAGGCTGTGGAATGAAATCTGTGTTTTTCTGTCTCAGAAATGTTAATCTCTGCTTTTGCCTGAAGGCTCGTTACAACAATGATGCATTTTAGAGTTTAAAATTTTAATTGCAACAGTGTAAGTGTGGTTACAGCCAGCTACCAAATATATTTAATGGGTGGGGACAATAAAACCACTGAAGCTTTGCAAGTTGAGACTCTCTAGAAATAACTCTCATATTTCTCTGTGAAGCAATTACATAGAAAATGCTAATTGTTCCCAACTGAATCACTCTTTCTTCCCATTTAACTACTTCTGCTCCCTGTAGTTTGTAATAAAATACCACTTTAAAAACCCTGTAATTGTGTGGCTCTAGCTTTGTATGAGAAGTGATATTCAAAAAAGACTGACCACTTTCAATTTTCACTGTCCAGATTCTAGGATTTATAAAGATGGTTAAAAGCAGGGAGAAAATAAGGAGAAAATATATGTGTTGAGGCTGTGCAGGACTGAATATTAGGGAGGGGAATAGGTGTGTAAGGATGAAGAAAATCTAGGTTTTCTTCAGCATGTTTACAGAAAGGATGACAAAGTGAATTAATTTATTTCATACAAGATCTAAAAATGGTTCCAGTTATCACTACAATACAGTGGTTTTGTGAGAAAAATATGATCTCCAGCCCTTCATTTGCTTACCTTTGCACAAATACTTCAAAAATGAAAAGAACATGACTTTCCACCTTTCAAGAAATCCAAATTACTGTTTAAAATCACAGCTTTGATCATACCTTTCCTAGACCATGCTAGGCTGTAGATCAGTAGGAAAATTTTGGACAGAACTTTCCAAATATTACCTGATGTGTGGTACTACTGTGGTAATACCAGTTAGTATGTTTGGTGGTTTGGGGAATGTGTAGTGCTAGCCCCAGGCATTTAGACCTCTAGCAGAAAAGTGATAGAGCTGATTGTCAGGGGTATGGTGGGAATCGCTTGCGAAAGTGCCAGGACCGTATGGAAGACTCCTGATTTGCTTGCATCTCAGAGCCCTCTTGGTCCATCCTGTAGATTTAAATATAACAAAGTTATCTTCAACGACTGCTGAGAGATTAGGGGAGGGGGGGAAGAAGGCAACTGCCTTTGCAGCATACCAGATAGGTGTATGCAAGTGTTACAGAACAAAATAATTTTAAAAGTCTCTTAGAAAGCACATTGAACATAATGTTACAGAGTGAAGTCATTTAGTACATTTTAATGTAGTGCACTGTGCCTGTCTAAAGTGATGGTGCTTGTATGAATTTTAAGAATGCGTAGAATAATTAAAAATACATGTATCATAGGGTTCTGTTTATGAGGTTAGAATGATATTTTATGTAACTGAAAAACTCTGGATTCGGGTGCTTCCTTTGCATCCATTTAACTACTAGCTGAACTTGTTTGAAAAGTTAACTGTTACAGGGGACGCTAACTAGAATTAGCAGTTTGCTGCTGGTGTAATGATGCATCATGTTTTAATACTAAAAATTTTAATCCAAAACCTGATCGCTTGAAAGTCGTGTTTCTGAAAGAAAGCAATGATTATTAGCTGTATTATAAGTAATAGCTAAGACTACTTAAAAATGAGGTAGAAGAAAACATTATTGACGTTTGGTTACTTTCTTTAGTATTCGGTAACATTCGTGACTGACTTTCTTAACTTCATCTGTTTCACTGAGATTTCATGTGTGTGTTTTTGGTTGATCTGCATGGCAGCAGGAGAAGGATGCTCCTCTGGGTGCGCTCGGTTGTAAAAGCCCGGAGCAGGATAAGGATCTCAAGAAAGGTGCTTCTTATCTGGAATAAAGCAGGTGGTGCAGCTCTGCACGCATGTTCTTCATTCCAGTTCCTTTTAAGCAGCTTGTCAGCAGTCTCCACAGAGAAACTCTCTGTGTAGTTATCATATTGTTTTTATTTGGTAACCTGTCCATTGAGTTTACATGGCTTTTTGAATGCTGTTGATACTGTAGCTGAGGCAGTTGAGAGCAGAAGGAATTGCACTGGCTTCCTTCTGTGGGAGCCTGTTCCAATGTTTGGAAACCGTTCCTGGCAATAGCTGTGTAACTTACTCCCGCAGCAGAGCGTGGATTGCTGCTTGGGATTTGTAGTAAGAGTTGTAAGTTCACTGGGTCAGAGGCAGCAGTGACCGGCAAGTGCTCACAGGGCTACCTCTTCCGAATTTTGGTCAGAGGGATCCACAGGACTGCTGTAAATTGGGTGTTAGCTCAGATGAGAGGTCAAAGAGGTATTCAGAGTGGAAACTAAACTCCTGTGTCCCAAAGGCCGATGTATTACTGAAATGGATGAACAAAGCTGGTGTCTTTGGTCTGTCTGTTCTGCAGGTGAGTGAAGATGCAGACTTCTCAGGTGTTTTGCTTTGGTGCTTCTGTCTAATCTATAGGTAAATAAAGACTCAGGCTTTTCAGGACTGTCACTTTACTATCCTTTTTTCTTCAACAGCATTGAATTATTTCTTACGACACTTCAAAGACAAGCAGATCTCATTTGACTGCTTGAGGAATCTGCTGCAGTAGAAGAGTGTAATTGTCTCTTTTTGTTTGTTTGTTTCATTTTCTGCTGTTACCTTTTGCCTTATTAATACTTCATGAGATTTTTAGTGCTCGTGCTGAAATATAGTTCCGTTTACATTCTGAACCTAAGGAAGGTTATCCCAGTAGATTGCTATTTACCTCTGCACTTGGAGTGTTTTGTGTATTTACTCATTTTTTAATGCTGTGGAGGCAAGACCACTTAACTGAAGGGTTCAGGAAATGCCTGTGTCAATGCTGCCAAATACTCAATATTTGAATCTATTAGCAGTCTTTACTGGCCCTGTGCTGTAGTCAGAACTCTGTGATTACAGAAGGTAAACAACTGAAGTACCTATGCCGGGAGCGGGAGTTATAGGTGAGCACTTTCTGTTTGGTTTTTGCTCTCTTAGGCCATGCACGAGATATATTGTGCTGTCCACTAAGCTGCTGCAGCTAGACAGCTAAACCAGCATGTTTCAGGGCAGTATCATTCCCAAAGTGCTGGTATGAAAACCCACTAGACGGGATGAATCAGCTTCCATTTATTTGCAAATTGGCAAAATGTCATCTTCCTTCTCTGCTCTCCATCTATGAAATTTTTTTCCCTGATTTTCGCACTGCTCTTTTGCAAATAACAGCGTGTCCCGATACTCGGAAACAGGAAGGTTTTTAGAGCAAGCCACCAATTGATGTGTTCAGCACTGAGGCAGTGAGACACAGGATGCAGTTTAGTAGGCGTTGGCACTAGGGAGAATTTTCCTCCTTGTAATGTGGCAAGATGCCATCTCTCCTCACCAAAGAGATTGAAACAAAACATACTCTTCCTCCTAATTATGCAAGAATTAAAATAATAAACTGTTTTGAGATCTTGGCAAGCATTACTCTGGATTTTAATGAATTTTAATCACCTCGTAAATGACTTTGAATAAAGCATCCAAATTTGAAACCATGGGTGGAACTTTTTTCCGCCGGTTTTGTCCCCTGCATAACGTGATGTTATTTAGCTTGGTCAGCATTCTTGGCACTTGGAAGAAGAGAGAAAATGACATTCCGAAGAAGATTTCATTCAGTGCTTAAGAAATCAGATCTCTATAAAGCGATATCTCAGTGGGCACAGAAAGTAAATAAATATTAGGTCTTTTCCCAAAATGGAAACACTTTTATTTAGCACAAGGTCCGAGCAAGCCATGTTCCACCCGGTGAGCTGCAGAATACATGTGTACTGCTGCACTTCATACTCGCATGGCTGTAGGATCCCAAGGATTCACAAGGCTGTGTGCATTACGCAGCCTTTTCTCTGTCCTCTAACTGCACTTTTTATGCTGCTCAACTTCATTACAGGTCTGCTACAGTATTCTTTGTTTGTGTGTCATAGCGAGAATTTGGGGTGTGTCAGCGAGAGACGGGAACGCGAGCAAAGGTCAGGCTGGATGGCAGGTAGGGATTGAGGCGCTGGTAAGTACGCCCCCAAGGAGTATATTTGTACGAGATGATGATATTTGGCTTGGGAGAGGAAAAGGCAGTGCTGTTTGGTTGATATGTTGGCATGGGAATAGTTATCACAGTAGCTAGGCTGTGCTGAACCTGTGGAAAATACTGTTACTTAAAAAGAAGTCCTCGTGTGTACTGATTTTGTCTTTTAATTTCTTTAGTGCAATAGAGAGCAATAGCTATGGGATGCAGAGGAAGTAGAAAGGGACAGAAGAGGGGTTGGAATCTAAAAGAACAGGACGCTGTAAAAAGGCTTTTAAACAAAATGGGCACAGTAAGTCACATGTGAGAGGGGAGTGGCTGGAGTCCTCCTGCCAGCAGACAGCCTGTCCCAGCACTCAGCAAAATAATGGCAGTCAACCAGAAAGGCATCCAGTCAACTTAGAGCGGCATCCAGACTATGGGCTGTGAAAGGTGAGAGTTGGGAGGTTTTTCCTTTTCAGGCAGATAAGCTTTTAAAGGCTACTGCTTTTATCAGTTTTCAGCTGATAAAAAATCTATATGCTGCTACTAAGCCTATATGATCTTTGGTAAACATCACAGTACAAGGCTTAAAACTTGCTACTTATTTTCAGATATATTTTGAAAGTGTATTTGGCACATGTAGTTTTTCGAATTGTCTCAGTGATACACAGTAAAAAGAGAAATGAGAGCGTACCCGCAGGCGATGAAGGCGGCTCAGCAGAAGCAGTAGCAAATGGTGAGCAGCAGCTGTGAGCATGCGTACGCTGCTGTGCACTCTGTGAGGTCTTCCCTTGAAATTGCCGTGTGGGTGAGTCTCTGATACTGGCTGACAAGAGAAATCCTGGGAGTTTGCAAACTCTGCAAGAATCAGCCGGAATTTAAACAACAGTTTGTGAAGAGAGAATGGAGTGGCTGTGATGGGACTTTCTTCACTGAGGAAAGGGAATTTGACTACGAGTAGTGGTAGACAGAGCACTGCAAACTCTACAGACTGGTGTCGCTAGCAGTAATAACCCATTCCTTTGAATCACAGTGAAGTTACTAAGAGTAGGGTCTGCGAGAGAAACTGAAGCATCGCAGGGGATAATCTTAGCATGGAGTGGCTACTGTGCTCCATGTTAAAAAAAGTACGTGGGCAGCATCTAGTTCCTTGGAAGGGTCCTTTAAAAGGAGGGAGAAATGCCATTATGTCTTTGGTAGCGCCAGGTGCATTTGAAGGAAGTGGACTGTACCTTTCTCATCTCCCATCTGCTGTATAAAGATTCTGATTTCATTTAACGGGGACTTTATAAAGGGGATGGACCTGCTAGTGTAAGGTTTTCTGCAAGAACTCCTCAACTCTGTAATTTTCTGTTTTATAACTCATGTTTAGTACTCAGCATAACTAACATTTTAGCTATCTAGACACTGTAAACACTTCTCATTCCTTCCCCATCTTCCAATTAGGGTAAAATAGTAGGGGAAGGATTTGAAATAGTTATTTCTTAGAAGGGAGAGATGGGTTTGATGATCATTGCTAAGACTGTGGTTTAATGGGTTTTAGTGTTATTGGAGAGCTGGCTGTTTTGGAAAACATACCCAGAACTTTCGATGTCCATTCTAGTGTCTGTTTTTAATATATTTCTAAATTAGGAATTAAAACCAGATGCAACACAAGATTAATTAGTCTCCCTGTACTTTCCCTTGTCACCATGCAGTCCTCCTGTGAGAGCTGTATGCCAGAAAGCCAGGAAGAAGGCAGTCTCACCACAAGTAATTACATTGTATGAGAACAAAAACTATTCCCAAGTTTCCTCCCAAATATAACCACCCTAAATAGAGGATCTGTTTGGGATTGCATAACTACTTCTGTAGTGATTGCAGAAATGATGCCTCCATGGAAAAGCAACAGTAGGAAAGCATCTGTGTTTCTAGCTTGTCTCTCTAGCTCATCTCTGTAAGGTTTTCTTTCCTTTTCTGTTAATTTAATACAGATACAACTGTACAATCCATTTTCCTCTTTGATACATTTTTATCCCATTTTTTTTTTTAAATTAGTGGAGTCAGCTTGACAGAGCTGGCCAGCTTTCTGTAGATCAAGGGCATGTGATTTGTGGACGATAGTTGGGAAACCACTGGTATTAAGTTGTTTATGAAATCTACTTCGGCAGCGTGATGACTAGAGAAGGATGTCAGCCCTCAGGAGGCACCAGGCTGCGTGCAGTGCTAAGGAGTGTGGAGGAGAGAGAAATCCCACAGCCTGTTTGGCCACAGGCTGCTTAAATCCCTCAGACTCTGGCTGAAACACTGATATCTCTGGACAATAAATAATCATGTCTTTCTGATAACTCTCTTTGCCCTGCTCTCTGACTTGCTGCTGAGGAAACAGGATCTCTATCTAGTTTCTTACTGGATTATATACGTGCTAGATGGTATACAACAGCTGATACAAACTCCACCCTAAACCAGCATTTTTGTTTTCAGTAGCCTAGTTACTCTTTAGACAGAGATATTTCGATCCCTTAGTCAAGACCTTTCAGTATCCCAAAGTAAGGGAAAAGGGATCTGGCAGACGACTGTGTTGGCCCTTGGTACAAAGTGAAGTAGAAGAGAAGTTGTGTACGGAGCGCGAAGGGCTTCCATACCTTGACACGGTGAGAGACCAAGGCACCTGGTGAGATCACAGAATCACAGAATCACAGAATCACAGAATAGTAGGGGTTGGAAGGGACCT
>Ga0181612_137271_pt1 | contig 28170 bp, 19 predicted proteins | sample HoacroProtozoa21_FD_119630 | JGI IMG/M metagenome (GOLD analysis project Ga0181612, IMG submission 119630) | Hoatzin crop microbial communities from Cojedes, Venezuel. Combined Assembly of Gp0051906, Gp0051904, Gp0051908 | reverse complement strand
TTTTATCTCTCCCTGCAAGAAAAAAAACCACAACCCCGCTTGGAAGGCAAAACAGAATTTTTTTTCTCCCCCCCCCCCCAAAGGAATTGCATTGGCACTTGCAGCCCATCTTCGAGGCCGGTGCCAACGAAGAGTCAATGAACCAGGAGGGAGTTCATCACACAAAGAGAAAGCTTCAGGCTGCCGAAAGGCTCCAGGCAACCTACAGCAGCAGATCAAATCCAGATGGTTGGAAGCTGCTGCTTCTCCAGCCATCGAGCTCTAAGCCAGGGACGCTGGTCCCATTGGGACCCAGCTCCTGAGCCAGGGACATTTTTGGCCTCACGGTGAAGGTGGGCTGAAGCTGCGACCAGTGAATCAAGGGCATGTGGCTGAAAACTGTGGTCTGCTGGGAGACGATCTGCTCTCCCTGGAGTCGCTGTGCCTGGAGGAACGCAGCCTCCCATGGAGGGTGGGCGCAAGGCTCAGGTAGTCCCAGCCCCTGCTTTTGGCTTCAATCTGCTGCTGCACATCAGTCAAAATATGCACCTTTAGGCTAACCTGGAAAAGCTGAAGGAGAGGGTCTGGACTGGCCTCCTCATCCCAGCCATGAAAAACTGGAAATTATTATTAAAACCTAGGCTTAAAACACTGTTTACCCAACAATATTCTTTTCTCTAGCTTTCGCTGCCTAAGAAATCATGCTGATAAGTGCAATTTCCCTTGGAGGTTATCAGTGAAGCTGGCTCTGCCAGTTTACTGGACTTGTATTTCTCGGCTCTGGAAGAGGTGCTGATCCCACGTCTCATTCCTGGCATCGCCAGGCTCCCTGGCAGAAAGCTGTGCACACGTCTCTCCACAGGGAAATACTTCATTAATCAAGTGCTGACAGACCTCCCCGCTATTTTCCCCCCGCCCTGTGATGGTCAAACATGTCATTTTTGCTCCTAAAAGATGTTGCCTGCAATTCTGCACAGCACAGGTGCATCGCACAAGCCTCAGTGGTGGCAGAGGGTCTGGCTTTCAGCCTGTGCCTTTTGGGAAAGGAGCAGCGCTTCCCACCAGGCCTCCAGGTTCTCATACAGATGCAGACACAGAGCTTGTCTCCTGCCAAGCTTCTTCCACCTTCTGGGGTTTAACAGCTAGTGACAGTCCATTTCTCCTGGTCAGTGCCTCTGTGAACGCTGTAAGCTATGGTATCATCTCCAGGCCTGGCTGCCTTCTCCCTCAAAGTCAAGATTAACCCATCCTCTCTCTGATTTGCTGTATGAGAGCAGCACCCAGCAGCTGTTCAGAGCTGCAAGGCAAAGCTAAGGACCTGGAGTCCATACCCCCATCCAGGGGTATCCCACCCCCAGGGCGGGGGTATCCCAAGGTCTCATATGGAGGCAAAATGACAAGACGTCTTCTTCTCAATAGCTTTCCTGATGATGTCCAATATTTTGCAAGGCTTTTTTTGGCTGTCACTGCACTTTGAGCTAATATTGGAGAACTGTCAAGAGCGAATCCAACCATGCGCAGTCCAAGCTCGGCACACATAGAGATGGCTCAGATTATTTCCCCCAGATTCATTATGGTCAGTTACACTGGTTTACCTGTTCACACAGGTTTCTGAGATTCTTCCAAGGTTCCCCACCATCCTGATGACATTTGACTGCCCAAAAGACCTGAGCTCCTTCCGCTCACTCTGGCAGTGTTGCTAGCAAAAGCACGGCTGAAGGGCTGCCCAGTGCAGTTGGGCACCGGAGGAGCAGATACTGCACACTGAGCTCATCTCTCTTTGAACTTCTTGCCCGCCAATTTCTGCTCATGAGAATCTGAAGGCAGACTTTACACCGCTACTATTTTTTCCATAAAAAGCTGACATCATTGACTATAAGGGTCAATGAGAGGAAGAAGAACTCTTTGCGTTAGTCTCTTTAGCTGAAATCAGGGAGCTAGCACCCATCTGCCAGGGTAATGCTGGAGATAAGCCCAAGGTCCAAACTCAGTGGCAAGCTACCACTCCACTAGACCCGGCCAGCGCAAATAACATCTCTGGCCACTGCTGTGTGACTGTGATTTGGGTCAAAAAAACCTTTTTCTGCATGCTTTCAACAACCATTTGCACAAATTTCTTTAAACCCAGGGTCCAACAAGAGTCCTATGCAGAAGGAAACTGGGCGCAAGTTTCTCTGTCTCATCAGAATTAAGCATGCTTCCATCTCAAAGGAGAGAAAATCTAGATGCTATTTCTGCCTCCTCATGGCTTGTTGCAACAAGGGCTCCCCCTACTACCTTTCCCAGAGGGGAAAAGAGTTACCTTCATTTCTAAATTTAGCTTTAATGAGTGCAAAATGAATAAGGTAGCAGGGGAAGCTAATCTGGGTAGCAGAGCAGCAGCAGAAAGCACAAGATGTGTGCGTAGAGTGGTGGGTTTTGATATCCTGTGCTGAATCCACAGGAGCATTGAAAGGACTCCAGTCTCCTGAAACTTCAGTTGTTTTGTGGATTTGCAGTTAGGTACGAATTCAGCAGGTAGTCCTTCCTTCCAGCAATGACAGCAGAGCTGTGTTTGGCCTTGAGCAAACACACACGCCTGCTGACTTCGCTGCTTGGATGCTGTTGATGAAGGGAGAAATAGCACAGGCTGGAATACATAAAGCTCTCTGTAAAATCATCCACTCGCTACAGCTGGCAGAAGTACCTCACTCCTTACACGTACCCTCCGGCTGTTCCTGTTATCATCCGTGCTCTCTGGTCTGGCAGTGCCGGGATCGCCTTGCTCCTCCAGTCCTGGAGCACTACAGAGCTCTGTTCATTCATTCAAGTTTGAAGCTAAATTATTTGCTGCGTTTATTCAGATCCAGGATCCCAAAACAACACTATTAATGCACCCCAGCTTTGCTCCAGACCTGATTCTCCAAGTCTCTGCTGATGCCCTTTGGTCCTGACTTGCATTATCCTTTCCACCCTTCACAGCCCAGAAGAAGAGAGCTGCTGATCTCAGCTAAGCTGCATGGCGGCACAGATCTGTAAAATATCTACATGGGTAGGATGCCCTGCCTGACTTTTGCATCTGGGATTTGGGAATTATATGAAATGTTTTGTCCAAGGACCCAAAATACTCAAACCTCGCCACCCCAAATATCTCGGCCCATTGCTGGAAAGTAGCTCCATGGGCCAAAAAAAATTGTCCCTATTGTAACCTACGTAGCTTTGCTGCCCAAAAGCACAAAGAAGAACATCTACAGAGAGATAAATTACTAAGATGCCACTGCAGGGCATTTCGAGCCAGGACTCTAGAACCAGCACCTGGCACTTGTCAGAAATGGCAGAGGATGGCTCATGACTGTAAATGATCAAGGCATTCCCTTTGGTCTTACATGAAAGCTGAAACCACCTTCAGCAACAATCGGGGCCCCTGGTTCTGTGCTGATGCCACCACTTTCTGCAGAGTCCTGAGGCTTCCTTGAAGGTCTTTGGACCAGACGCATAAAGGATGTGCTGACTGAATTTCAAGCGCATCTCCGCGCCCACAACTTCCAGTGAAGTCATCTGAGGAGGCTGCAATGCTCCGAATCCTTTCTTAATTAGATCAGCAGCCTCGTTACCTCCTGAGAGGGACTGGTATGTCCTCTGGCTTTTAAAGGAATTCTGTATTGTTTTTAATACACATCTGATAAATTGGAGCCTCCCTGAACGCAGAAAGAAATATAAGGAGAATAAAGGCTTTTTTTTTTCCCCCCTCAGTTTTGAGTAATGATAGCTAGAGAAATAACACTTGTTTGTAAACAACCCATGACCCTTTGCATCCAAACAGATCTTAGTAGCAAATTAATCTATTTTTTTAAGACAGAGGGCATTAACAACATACTCGGCCAGTTTTCTCACTTGGCTTTCAACTTTTTTGAGTCTGTGACCACACATTCACAGAAGAAACAGATCATATTATCTTTAATTTCTCACTAATTTACATGGGCTTATTTTTAGGGCTGTTGAGCAGATATAAATTATTTTTATACATATTTATGTTTCAGAGGATGAATGAAAACAGTAAGCAGCATCAATTATTCAATGAAGCACAGAGGCAGCAAATCAGCTGTGTACGAGTAAATCGCTCATATGAGCACTAGGGTCAATTATCCCCCTATACGAGAGATTTCAGCAGTATATAAATTAATACAAAAGGATGCATTCCTGTTTCAATGCTCTCGCAGTTGCCTGGTGTCACACAGATACTGCATGTTTATTTATTCTTGTTGGGATGAGGTTTCATTTGTATGAGCGGGGATAAAGATGACGCTGGATCTGTGGCTCATAGCATTTGCAGGGTGAGTTGATAGGATGAGGAAATGGTACCTAGCAAAGAAGGCGTTATTATTATTCCCATTTTACAGGTGAAGAGTGAAGGCCTCAGGAAACAAGGGCAAGTGGAAGTATATAGAGCACTTGGAAGCGAATCCTATTCTTCCAGCACACGGTGCTTGAGTTGCAAGACTTGCATCTTCTCAAGAAGCTCTGCACCTCAGAAATTCAACGAGCAGCTGGGAAGCTGCAGCTTTACCCTCACCACCTCGAACAAAACAAATGGGATATAGAGACGCTCAGAGATAAGAGGTGGCCCAGAGGTCACCAGGGAGCCAAACCCTCACATCCTTAAATGCTGCGGGTACGACTCATGTAGGCCGAAATGAGCAAACAACAGGGAAGTGTTTGTGAAGATTTATAAAAATGATGCTTGAGAATTTTCCTTGGAGATCTTTCTGACCTTTGCCACGAATGTTCATACAAATGATCTGTTTGTTTGCAAGAACAATTTGCAAAGGGAAATGCTCAGAAATATGCATTTGAGTGAAGCTTCACTACAAAGGGGCTTACACAGCCATGCAGAAATCCCTTTGCTGCGTATAAAAGTTTCAGTCCCTCAAGAAGCAAAAAGTAATATGATCTAGGCAATACATTTTGCAAAACAGAAAATAGCAACAAAAGTCTGGCAAACAGCCAGACGCAATTGAAATGAACTTGAGGACTGGGATACACCACGGACCGTGTTTGAATAAGGAACACTGTCATGAAAACAAAGCCTGATCATTCATGAATAATACAAGACCTAAAGACAGGTCTGAATTTGTCATGTAAATTATTTACTGTAACTATGAAATGGCCACCTGTCTAGGCTTGCGGCAGTGTTTGAACCTAAGCTCTTTAAACAAATAGGGAAGAGAGAAAGTTGCTTCAGCTAAAAAGGAGCTTTGTTGCTCCTGCCCTCATGCACAAAGGCGTGAGCAGGGCACGTGACCTCCACTGGGCTGAGCCCTCCACGTTATTAAGCTGGGGAATGTCTCCATGGGGGCCTTTTCAACTTGGTCCGCTGGTGAGGTGCATCGTCAGTGTTGACTTTGTCCACAGTGCCCCCAGGGTATCCCAGATGGTCAAACCTACCAGCAGGATGGCCAAAATGCCAGAAGGCAGGAGCACAGCCCACCTCTGGGGAGAATCGCCTTCTCCAGAAGTGGGGTTTAATCTTAGTAAAGCATTTAATACGGAAAAGTTATGAGCTCAGGGGAGAGATGCCTTGATTTGCAGAGGCACTTCCTATATGGAATGGACAGCAGCTCTACGGGACCTGTCTGCCAAAGCCACTCCGACCTAACACCAAGGAGATAACAGCTCTTAGAAGCACAACACCTTCATGCCCAGCCAAAAGCAATGATTAAAGATAGAATGAAGTCTGCACTGGAAGAAGGCTAAAAGACATTTCTAAGGGTGTGTCCAGAATCCCTACACGCCTACCCCAGACTGTTCCAACCATCTTACCTCAGTCAGCTCCTCCGCAGTGACTTGCAGCTCTGATCAACATGGGCTGGAAGAGAGCTGAGCTGCTCAGGATTTCAATGTGTCGGGTTTATTTATTTTTAAAGCTGTTGCCCTACAGAATGCCTCCAAAAAATCCCAGCAGATCTATAATAAACAAGACCTACTTTTGAAAGTCACTCAGCATACTTGTTTAAATAACCTCTCTTACTCTCTAGTTGTCTTGTTTGTTCTCAAGGTTGTCACAGATAGGAAGGTATTGATGAGTTAGCGATGTGTTAGCGAGTAGAGTGAGAGTGAAGCCATTCACTCTGTTCGAGACCATTTATTTTTGACCTGTTTCTCCTGTGTGTGTGGCTACAGCGTCTCTCTGTTCCTTCATGTCAATCTGGACTTTGAGAAGGGCATCCCACAGTAGAGGCAGTGCACAGACATGGTTAACGCTGCACCTCCTGGGACTAGAGGAGCATCTGTCAGCTTCAAAGCATCTCGAGAAAGCAGACACCTTGTAGCAGGGAAGTTGATAGGTTGTTTAGTTATACTGAGCTTCTGGAAAGCGAAAACTCATTTTCACTTCTCTAAAGAAAGGAAAGGTCTTGGATATCAGTGCATTAGAGCTTAAGAACATCCCATCAAAACACAGGCTGCTGTAAAGGGTGTTACCTTTTAAGAGAAATGTCTTGCTAAACTCAGCAAGGTCTTTGCTTTCTTGGTCGTATGAGAAAGGTGATGGATGAAAGCAGGCGGTAGGTTCTTAGACTGTTTTCCCCAGAAATAACCCACAACTTTTCTTCCTAGTGCATTCCAGCTTTGTTTGCACTTAACTAGAAAACTGGAAGAGACAAAAGGTGAATGATGCCAGGCCAGACTGTCTCCGAGTTTTAACCGTCAAAAGGCTTCTTCAGCAGAAGTAGCGTTAGGAACAGTCCAAGTCAGCATGTATAATGTGGTTCAAGAGCTACCTACAAACTCCAGCCCTTCTAGAAGGTACAAACACTGTTGCAGACTTTCCTCTGACTATTTTTCACCCCCCCTTGCTGAAACACACAGCTTTATCCCTGACCCACACGATACGTCTGTCCTCTTCAGATATCTCTAACAATTACTCCATTCACACTGGAAGGCAGCACTGACAGTAGAACAGTTTTGATTGAAGCAGTATATTAACTAAACATACTAATTAACTGATGTACCCTTTTATTGTCTCACGTTCCCACTATCAAACAGCCTGCTGTGCTCTAACAATACTTCAAAATTCTAACTTGTTTTGTCTCCCTTGGCTTTTAAATACTCTTGCATTCCCATTTGCAGTTCTGTATAGGGATATGCATGCAAAAAACAAATAAACAATAATATGCACTTTGCAGACACCCTCACCTTCTTCTGAATGCAGCTCCCAAAAGGCTGCTCCCATACTTGTTTCTAAAGCCTTAACCCAAGTGATGACAACATTTAAATACAGCTACAGTAATACATGGCCAGATAACTAGTTCCAGTGATGGCAACCACAGAGCAGGGGAAGGAGGGAGGTAAAAAGGAACCAGCTCAAGTAATATTTGGTGAAAAGACAGTGTAAACCTGATTCTCCTCTGCCATCAAAATTACACCGAGGTTATCTCTGGTTCAGTGAGAATCAGACCCTGAAAGGTAACAAAATCCTTTCTGTTAACAAGCTCATAAACTGATGGCACTTGAAAAACTCTGCACACCAGGCTTTATGACCCACAGTGAAAACAGATTAGATGTGATGCAAGGGCAAAGAGAGTCCCCTCAAATGTCAGCTGCAGCGGCAAAGTGCATTCCTGTGATGAGCAGGATTTTGTTTGCAGCTCGGTACCATCTTCTGCATCTCCACATGCATTTGGGGCACGTTTACAACATTGGAGGAAAAAAAAAAAAAAAAAAAGAAAAAAATCCAACAGCTTTTTGTCCAAATGTCATTTCAACAAAGGCTGGGTTGTGTTCTGCTTCATCCAGAAATCTAGATGTCTTTCAAGTTGCTCTGCTCCTTTCCAGAGGCATACAGAAGTTGTGTGGGTGTTGGTGCTGGATGAGTGCTGCTTTCAGTGGCGAATTAGTACATGTTCTGAATTGTATGCACCAGGGCTTGCAGGAAAGAGGTCTCCAGGATTTCAGGTAAACGCATTCCTAATCAATCCAAGGGGAAGGGTAGCATTCAGTGTCTTCTCAGGTCTGCCATGACAACATCATCATATCAATCATTCATATCACCAGTTCTGCAGTCCCTTTCTTTTTGCATGTGAATAGAGGGCTGGAGAGTTTAATCACAGAAACCATCTCTAAGACAGAAAAGCAGGATGAGGCTCCACTCCAGCCTGGGCATTTCTCAGCCTTCTGAATTTGCCAAATTTCTGCACTTGCCCACTGGAAGCAGCCCGAGGATCCCTCTTCATTCTGCACAGGCCATCCTGCAGCCCTATTAGGGGGACATTCACTCCTCACTGCCACCTTGAGTCCATCTGAGAGTAAGACAAAAGTTTCTGTCCTCTTTTCTCTCCCACCTCTCAGCAGAAATTTTCTTAACTTGCTGTATAATGAGACCATTTTTATTCTATCTGGCCAAAGGTGAAAATGGGACCTCTGCTGGGCATCATCATCCCAGGCTGAAGGCTTTCAATGAAAACCTGAAATTCCTTCTATTTAAGGCCAGGTAGGTAACTAATGGACTAAACAGCCCGAGATGTGGAGGAATGGCTCTGCTGAAAAGGCCTGTGGCAGCCATGTGCTGAGCTAATGTTCATGACGGCCCTGTGGACCTCAGACAGGGAACAAACTCCCCTGATCTGCACTTTGCCCTGCTCAAGGTCATATTCAGCTTTTCCCTACATACAAGGCCAGTGAAAACATCAGATTTCTACAGCTGCCCTCCACCTTCATGGATTTTCACCTCTAAAGCAGGGATCCTCTGACCGAGACTTCTGTATTCTGCAAAATACCGGCTACAGCCATGCAGTCTTCTGCAGCCAGTGCTGGGTCCTCCCACCCGTGCACAAAGGCAGTGGGACACAAGCAAGCTCCTCCCTTGAATACGGTGGTCCCAGTAAGAGGGTGAGCATCGCACTAGCAGGGCAGCACTGGCAGCATCTTCCCAGCCCCTGCTGGGAACACCACGGGGGAGATGCAAATTTGCAAAAGAACAGACACAAAGCCAATTTAAAAATGAGTGTTGGCATCAGACTAACAGGCAAAATGCACCATTCGCTTTGATTTTTAACTACATTAGTTCTTCTTTCAAAGACTGAATCAATGGAAAAAGGAAACTGAGAGATGGATAACCCTTTACTTGCTTAGGGGTAGGACTTGTCCTCACTCTGTCCGGCAAGAGCATGGCCCGCTGCTGGGTGACTGCACGCTCTTACATTTCCCTCCCAGAAGCTGTGCCTGCTCCCACGTCACCACCAGGCTGGTCATGTACTAAAAGTAGGTACCGGTGGGGTCTGGAGTGGCGAGAAGCATCTGTGAAAAATTCCAGAAGGTCTATATGCACTTGTATTTCCAAACAGAACAAAATATTGAATTTCAAAATTTCCGCAGAAGTTTAATGTAAAGCAGAAGCAATTGCTTGAAGGCAATCAAAACATTTCACTTTGATAGAAGTCCAAATACTCCAGTTTATTTTATACGCTGGTAGAATTCAAGCTACAGTTTCCCAAAGAAAACTCAAAGTGATCCAATTCCAACAAGATGCCGCAAGCTCATCAGATTTCGTTTGTACGAAATGGCACCAAAAGGGAGGTGTTCACACAAAAAGTCATGATTTTTTAGGAAATTACATGTTTTTTTTCCACGGGGAACATTCCAACTGGTTGTCTTTAACAGTTTGGTTTTGCACTTTGCCTGCACAACTGAAAGGCGTTTGTGTGGAAGGACAAGAACCTCATCATGGAGGGGCTGAACGCCACCACATCATAGAGGAGATACTGCCGGGGACGGAGACTCCTCCTTGTGCTGAAGGTTGATTCATTAAACCAAGGTAGGTCTTGACGTGCAACACCTCTCCCAGGCAGGCTGAAAAGATTGGTCATCTTCCCCTTCATCGCTCATCCACCACCCTCCATCAGGTTATCTTTTGTGCAGATCACAGACACTTCTGTTGGCGACGTTTGCAGAGCACTTGTCTCAGCTATGGCTCATTCGGCGTCAGAGACTGGAGGTGTCACTGCAGCATGGCTCACAGATGGCAGCATCCCTGGGGAACGTGCTGAGCACCTTCCCCTGCCCGGTACAGAAGCGGCCATACATCGGGTGTCCGTATTTACTGAGCTCCGTTGGCACGTCTTTGCACGACATAAAACGTCCTTTCCCACGCAGAAAGCAGCAAGCCCATTTGGGAGCAGCAAATGGGGATGACTTTAGCTCACTTCTGGAAGTGCTGATGGCCAATAGTACCACGACAACAAAATGGTAGGTAGAGTGGGAGCATCCTGAAGGCCTCCAGATATCTGCAAAATGCACATGTTCCTCAGCCCTTTGTCTCAGCATCGGAGGCGCAGGAACATGATTCAGCACACAGCTGTAAGAACACACCTGCTGCTTAAAAGCCAGATTTGAAAGAGAAGCCTCCAGGCTCCCAGCCTGCTGAAGTACCTGTCTGATCTCATTACCTCGTATTAGCCACAGGAGCCAGGATCTGTCCCTTCAGAGCGGAGAGATAGGCAGCAGGAGGTACGAAGAGAAGAGCTGCGGATCAGCAGGTGGCTGCCTCTCACAGAAAAACCCTTTCTCCTGGTAACGAGACCTCTGTGGATTTGCAGTGAGGAGAAAGTATAACCCAGGGCTGCTCAGGGCCAGCCAGGACACAAGCTGCAGACAGCTCTCTGAAAACAGGCAGTTCCTGGTCTTGCAAGGCACAAACCCATGCTCCTGCCTGGCCCATATTTGCCACGGGAGGGAGGGGAAACCAGAGACAAGGCATTAATACTTCATTTCACTCTGCCATAAACAACATGGGATCTGTCTGTCTTCCCTGACTGGCTAAGCTCTTCAAACAAGGTTTCTGGTACAAAAATTCACAATTCCAATGACACATTTCATCCTTCCAATATTCTCCACTCCTGACCTCCAGATTGCTGTTTGCACAATCCTTACTCCAAGGAGGACACATCTTAAGGCATGCTCTGGTAGCAAGCACAGGAACACCAGAATACAAAACCAAAACAAATTCTTCTAAGCCTAAACAACTACTTTGAGTCATTCAGCCAGCTCAAAGTCACCATAAAGATCACCTGAGCCTTCAGGAGCTGAGCAAACTTGGTGCAGAGCTAAGAGCTTCTGCTAAGCACATTCCTGGATGCATAACAACCTTCTCAGCTTGGAGCTCCCAGACTTCATCACCAGTCACCGCCTTTGACTGGTCCAGGCTCAGAAGACCATAAGCCTTGGGAAGCCTGCCAGCATCACCCCCTCCCTGGAGCTGGCACCACAACAGCAGGACTTACCCAAGGTCCAGGGACAGTGAGGAGGAGATGCAGCAGAGAGGGCTGAAGGAGGCAGATAAACTTACGCTGTTGATGCAACCCATCTGCAAGTCCTTTCTGATTAAAGCCGGGCTCACAGCACAGCCCTGCTGCTAATTAGAGAGGGCTGAGCACTGACACATTAACCTCCCGGTCTCGAAACATTAACTTTACCAGGTGTAATATCTTCTAGGTGACATAAAGGTTAATAATCTGCATCCACAACAGAATCCAGCTCGGTAAATACCCAATTAACCAGGTTCTGTCAGAGCTGGCAGCAAAATGCAAGGTCTAGGACAGTTGAAGGGAGGCCCCGAAAAGCTGGGTGTGATGCGTGCCGGTGTGCATGCCGGTTGGGGGGGACAGCAGGGACCTGCAAGGAATGGCCAGTGGAGAACGCAGGAGTGATGCCTTCACAGGGCGTCTGCGTAGGCTCCAACACCCACGGTAGCTGGGCTAACGGAAAGCAACAAAATGAAATAAATAGAAGATTCTTTGCTGTTGATGTTTAGCAAAGCATTTTTTCCAGCCTTCCTCGCTCATTCCCTCCTTCTGAACCGTTCTCCAAAGCTTCTGTTGTTTGAAAGTGAATTCAAAGCAACAGTGGTTGGATTCAAGTTGCATGCAGTAAAATGGAAGGGTTTTCTCTAACTTTTAATCTTTGTTTTGCCCTCTGCCTTCCAGAGAGGGAATTGGAACAGGGGAGGATAAAAAATGGGACAAACAAGGAATAATTGAATATTCAACTTGGCTTGAATGTAATTGCCTCATTTAGCCTCATTTTGTAAAATCTCAGGAGAAAATTATTTTCTTTTCATGCAGCAGATTTGAAACATTTAAAAATAATGGGTCAAATAAGTGCTTACTTTTATTCTAACGCAGCAGCTAGAACAAGTGAAACGGATATCATCACATCTTCACCAGTGTGCCGCTCCGCCGGCCCGACCCCACGCACTGGGCGCTCTGATGGAGACGAAGGGAGAAGCCTCCGCAGCTCTCGGAGCAAGGACAGCTGCAGGGGCTCAGGGTGCTTCACAGGGCTCAGCCACTCCACTGAGCTGTTGCTATTTTAGCTAAAAGCTCCCCTTTATTTTTTTTCCCCTCCACAGCTGAACAGACACAAAGAGAGTCAGACACATCCATCATCAATGAGACATCGAGCGCTCTTCCGAACTGCTCATGTTCCCCCCGAGCTCCTCCTCATCTCACTGTCTTCCAGGTGTTCAAGTCCCCCGGCTCTGCAACCATCTCGGATGTCCTCATTCTCCCTCTGCTTTTCTGCAAACATTAATTAATCTTCATCTTCCCCTTTCAAAAAAATCTGCCTTACCTTCTCTGTCAACAACAACTTCTTCACCGTGACCCCTGCTCTGCAGGCGCTGTGTGTGCAGGGGAACATGGTCAGCCCCACCACCACTCCTAGCAACCTTCCAACCTCAACACCAAACCTCCAGGCCAACTCTCAGCTCCGCTTCCACTGCAACTGCAAACGTTCCGTCAGAGACAGGGCACCAGCCCAGCCGGCCACGCTGGGAGAACCAAAGAGATCATCCAGTGAGACAGGAGAAGAATGAAAATAGTGTTTTTAATATCATTTACAGCAAACTTACAGTATGTGTTTCACATCACATATTTCTAAACTGCTCATCTGGAAAATATAAGCTGCAAAAATACAGAACACAGTTCTCAAAATATATCGAGCATGTGGTTTCTCTTTCTTTTTTTCTTTTTTCTTTTTTTTTAAAAAAATCCATTGTGCAGTGAAACATTTCCTTTTCCAAACCAGGTTTTGGTTTCTTTTGGAAGTGCTGCTAAACATCTGCAAAATTAGCAGCAGTCAAACCAGCACACTTCAAAGACCTTTCCGAGGACCACTCTCCCTTGGGCACTGCAGGAAGAGACTGATCTACAGGCCAGGGCAGGGGCAGAAGCACCTGGGCTCATCCAGGTCCCACGCACGCTGCTACAGACCATCTGTGGAGGTGTCCTCTGCAGGAATGACCTTCTTCACATACAACCACCCACAACTGCTGCTCTGCTGAGGTGATTATGAAGAACAGCAACGGTATGAGGGACGACCATCCCTGACTGGCCTGGTGCGGAGGCAGGCAGACACTCCTCCGAGACTGCGGAGCCTCCACAGAGCTCCGTGCGGGAGTTTCCAGCCATCGGTGTGACAAACTGCACGGGGCGGTCTCGCTTCTCCAACAAGACTATCGATGTGGGAGCCCCCTGCCCACACCAACAGGAGATGACATCCACGCGCCAGCCGCAAACACTTGCCAGAGAATTCCCGAGCTTCTGCAGACTGGAGAAGCTCTCACCAACAACCCAGGTAACTTGGACTAGATGACCCACAGAGGTCCCTTCCAACCCCGAACATTCTGTAAGAGATGCATCAGGATTCGGAGGGCACGTGGCAGACCTGCCTCATGGAAATTTGTTAATTTTGTTATTACACCATGGAGAAACATGAGGATGGAGAAGGGAGTGGGTTAAGGAACAAGGTTAAGTTCCTAATATTATTAGCAAAAAAGAAAAGCCCTTCGGTGTTTGCCAGAGCCACAGAGGGGCCAGCTGGTTGAGTTAAGAACAGGAGAACTTCTTTCCCAATCTGCTTTGAATTTTAAGCTCTCCAGTTTGCTCAACTGTAGCTGCTGGTAAGGGGTCTCAAGGGTGAAGAATAACAAGGTTATGCAGGCAAGGCATGTATGCTCCTGCTCAACCTCCGCATCAGGAAAACAAGCCAAAGAGAAATCAGCCAAACTACAACTCCGCTTTTCCCCCATCATGAATGAAGCACGGCCAAGGACTGGCTGGGCAGCGCTGTCGCTTCTGCTCATCAACCACGTCAAGGGCTGCTCTCCTCCTGCGTATGGAAGCTGCCCCCACTCCCTCCACCCTGGCTGGTTTCCACACGGTGCTCACATCTCATCTATAGAGGGTAAAAGGAATTGGAACAGTTTCTTGTTGCAAACATTTCCCATCGAATGCCATTTATGCATTTCTAGCTCACATGACCCCAGATGTCCCCACGCCGGGAATGTGATATAAGTAAATACAGCAGGGAAAAAAACATTTCTGCAGACTGCATTTGACTTGTATCAAAATCCTAATGAACACCACATTTATTGTACTTTATTTACATGGTAGTCACGTATAATATAATACAATACAGCGTTCCATTTGCAGTCGTAGGCACTATGGGTTTTAAAAGGTCACAGCTCTTCCCCTGCTCCCATCCCCACCCCTCCTCCCTACGGACGTGGGACCGGAGCGAACCAGGAGCTCCCTTTCACACCATCCCAGCGCTGCTGCACTTTTCCAAGGAACCCTGCTCTGAGATGGCTCCTGCCCAAAAGCAGATGACGGGAGCTTCTCTCATCTGCTGACACAGAGACTCCCAAACTCTGGTGGTCTCTGACTGCTGCCGACCCTTACCATCCGTCAGGGACCGTTCTGCGCAGCCCCGTCACCACGCCTTGCACTGAGAACACCGTGAAGGCAATGTGGGGCTGTCGGCAAGCTACAGACCTCTGAGCACAGCTTACAGGCCACCCGCCATCAACAGAGCACGGTTTTGGTCCCACTGCGTGTAAGACATGAGGAAAATGGCTGCGAGCCTTCAAGAGGGATCCTCCTCCTCCGCTCAGGTAGAACACGTCGCGGGCAAAGAGCAGGGGCCATCACTTCCTTTCAAGGTCACGCAGAGTTGTGAGGCACCGAAAACATAGCACTGAGATGCAGTTTACACCGAGGGGTAAATGCACCGGTATTTGTGCGATGCCATACTGCAAAAGAAAAGGGGTTTGAAGGGCGAAGATACACGTGGCAGGGAAAGACGCCTTTTGCTGCCCCACCAACTGGCAACTCAATTGGCAAGAACGCAGATATACCAGGCCACACGCAGCGCTCTGATTCCCGAGAGAGTTTTTGCTTCCGATCTAAGAGCTACGCAAACGTCGCCAATGAAATGTGCACCATCTGCTTCACCTTCACACCAGTATGTTTTTGTCTGGGTTCATACCCTTCTTGTGTTTGCTCTGAGTAATTACTCAAATGAACACGTTACCTGGTAGGAACACTGGGAGAGGCAGAGAATTTCAAGCATCTGTGAGAGAATATTCCTGGAAGGGGGATTGTGAGTTGGAAGCCAGGACTTCGGCCGTCCTGGAGCAGCGCCTGTCCAGAGGCCCTCTGCCCACTGGCACTGAGCAAGGATCCTCCCACTCAGTTCCTGATCACATATTTTGGAACGAAGTGTTTGTGCTGATGAGAAAACTCCAGCCTAGGGAACTCAGGGGGCAGAAATATCCCCCACGATTTCTATGTCCAGTCAGAACAAACCAACACGTATGAATTACAAGAAAGCTTTTCCAAACCCCTCCGGACCGCAGATGAGATGCAGAAACGACCTTGCAAATACACTGGAGGCGTACTCTCGGTTTTCTCAGCAATTCGCAAGGAAGAAATAAAAGTGAAAATTCATTTATGAAGTTGCTATAAATTATTTGCTGAGTTGGACTTGACAAGATTCTTCTTGCTCTCTGCCATTTGCAGACACCAGCTGTGTGTAGAACAAGCCCAGCACTGCAGACTGCCGGGGCACTGCTAATCTTTCCTTCCCTCGGGTGTGACACGCTGCTCTGCCGCGCTTCACCTGAAGAAAGCGGGGAAACATCGCAAACTCAGCGTATCCCGAAGACCCTGTCCCTGGAGCCACTCGGGTAGGGACCGAAGCAAAGCGCTGAGAAGCGAAACAGCGTACACACTACATCCCCCCTGCGGTCCCACTCTCGCAGCCATTTCGATGGATTCCTCCGCCCACGTGGCTCCTCCTGGATTCCCCGTGTCCTCTCAGTTCTGAGGGATGCTCACAGCCGAGCTGCTGTGGCAAGACGGAAGCTGAAAGCAAAGCGGCCCATGTTCACACTCCGTCAAAGAGAACACCGGTATTGCTTCTGAGGAGACAGAGCCTCCTGCTCCACTGGATCAGGAAGCAGACAACGGCCAAAGATTTTACTTGGCATCACTAGTTAATAAAGAAGTACCTAATGTCTAAGAACTGCTGAAAGGCCATTTTTCAACGGAGCAATTACATTAAGACTCAGATTGGCTAGAAATGTCAATGGAATGCTAGAAAACATCATCTGCAGCCTAGAAGTAATAGATTTAGTGTATAGAAGCAGAACAAACCGTAATATTTTGAGCATATGTAATACTAAGTGAGACCTCCCAGCATGCCAGGCAAATTTAAATGTCAGTCAGTAACTCTGAACGCCTCGTCTTGCCTTGGTAGAGCCGGGCTGTGCTTTGCCATCGGGAGGAAGGAAGAACTGTGGCTGGAGAAAGGAACCCGACGGTCAGTTGGAAGAAATGCCCACAAAGCGTGGGTCTCCAGGAGGTAGGGCAGGCAGGTCTATCCAGGAGCACGGAAGGGTGGATAGTCCTTTCAGGGATTCGGGGGGCTCAGCCACAACGCCCTGGTTGTTCCCTTCCTCCTTGGGTCAATCTCAGCCATCAGATAACCAAAGCTTGGCTCATGCCACCGGCTCCCATCACACGACTGCCCATCTCCATAAGCTGCTGCCTACGTTCCCACCAACTGCATCTTGGCTGCCTGTCTCCTGGAGCTGCTGCCAACAAAAAAGGCAACTCGCAGCAGCAGCATGGGATGTTGGGAGAGGTGAACTCAGACTGAGGTAAGAAAAGCAAAAACTCCCAAAGCAAATGGGAACAGGTCAGTATTATTGCTTATATTCAGGGGTGCTCTGCCCTACACACAGAAAGCCTGTGAACTTTGCAGGCACTAATCAGGTCTAGAGAGAGAACAACAACAAACCCGCTTCTGTCTGCAAAGATAGGTCACGTGAAATTAGGGAGACAGATGAGCATGGCTGTGTCTAAAGGCAGAGTGGGAATAAGTCCGGAAACCCTCGTGAATAAAGGAGCAGAGTTGTTATCACACCAGCCCAGTGATGCATTTGCATTTGTCTTTAACACTGACAATTCCCCATGTCCTGCCAAGGACAAAACAAACATCACCCCCAGATTGTCCGAGCCTGAAGAAACACCGAGCCCAACACAAACCCAGCTGTGAGGAACTCTCACACAGCAGCACCAGCCCTGGCTGATGTGGGGGCTGAAGCTTCACAGTGCTGGTAGCCTTCAGGTTGCCTCAGGTTTGCGGTGGAGTGAAAGGGCTGGTTATGAGATGGAGTTGCCCTTCTCTCTCCCAGGGCCTTGTTCAGTGAGAAAAAATAGGTCCCTGACCGAGACACAAAGGCAAACCTGAAGTACACTGCCTCCAACAGCAACGTGATGAACATAAAACTCAGAGGGACTCCAAATCTCATTCATTCCCCTTATTTTTTTTTTTCCCCCCCCCCCCCCAAGAAAAAAATGCCAGTGCATTTCAGCCATTTGGAAATACTCCAATCACTTTTCAAATGTCCGCAGACCATTTTGAAGCATAGCTGACTCAGCTAATCAAAGCTAATTCCTCTCTGCATCTTTCCCTTTTCACCTTCCCCACAAGGTGAGACCCAGCTGAGATGAACAGTAGCAGCACCAAGTAGTTCAGTGCACCTTGCAGGGCCACAGCGGTGTGAGGCCCTTCTTAGCTGAATTCCTAAGGAATGGAAGGCTGGTGTAGATAATTCAAGTGATGGCCTTTCAGTCCCGCTGTGCAGCCGAGATGTGGTGGGCAAAGACAGAAAAATGTATTATTTCAATATGTATAAAAAGAAGGCTCTGAAAACGCATCTCCTGGTTAACAAGGATGCAAAGAAACCGATGGGACTGTTTCTAGTGTCATCTGCACCAATCTTAGATTGGGGTCCCCTTTTGACTCCACTGGGGCTATGCCAAGGTGGTATCTGTGCACAGGAAAGGAAACCCCAACCTGAAGTCATGCAAGGCAGCTGGACAACCCCACCGAGCCTGCTAAACCTCAAGCAGTCTTTTTTCCCAAACATCCCATTCCTCAGCAGACACCCATGCAGGGCACACAGTGCTTGGAAGCGGCAAGAGAACATTTCTGCCGAGACTGAGGTCTCAACAGCACCCTGAATTTCAATGCCCCTGAATATGGAGAAAAAATTCCCAGCACTGGATCTGGACCTCCCAGCTCAGACCACTGCTTCTGCCCCCAGGAAGGGGCCTTTTTGTAACTCCATCCTTGCTCGGAAGTGCCCTGCGTGGTTAAGGCAGCTGGCGGATGGAAGCAAAGCGCTGACAGGCGAAGGCCCTGACTGCAATCTGGGAAGCGGGAGGATGTCTGAGACTCTTCATCTGTTATTCTCTAACAAAAATTGGGTTGGAGGCAAAACTGGCTTGTGGTTTTGAAATCAGAAGAAACAAAGAGCCTGCTGGGATGGATGAAGGTTTTGGTCTGTGTGTTTTCTTTAAACTAAAGCTCTGTTCTTGAATCTCTACCAAAGCACTGACAGTAAAGCCCTTCGTGATGCAGGCATCTAATACATCTTTAAAAAAAAAAAGAGTGGGATGGGGAGAGAGCTTTTCAAAAGTCGTATTATAAAAAGAAATAAAACAACAATCATGCAGGGATTTTAAGTTGCAGCTTACAAATAATGAAAGTAACCCCATTCAACTGTGTCTCCCGTACATAGCAAGAGAAGAGATTAAATGAAAAAAAATAAACAAAACCAAAAATGAAAACGCTAAGTGCCCTGGCATCCTGTTTCTATAACTCCGGTCAAGGGGGACTTTTGACTGTACTGACAAGCCACAGCTCTTGAACACTGGGAGTTTGTTTTGCATCACGTTAGCATGCTATTCTCCTTCACCTTGGACTTTCAGAGAGGAAAAAAAAGAAACTGTGAAAGAGGTTATGGAATTTCAAGCAATCAGGCTTTTCGGAAGGTTCTATTCTGTGACATTTGTGTTGGAGTCTGAATGTGTGTGTATAGTATAAAATTATGAGCTAACATTTGAAAAGACAGCAGTCTAAGTAATAAATTTTCAGAGTGAAGAGAACTGTACAGAATGATTTCAAAGGCTTATACTTGACAATTATACATATTTTATGAGACAGTTATGCACCCTGTACCTTTTTTAAATTCATTGTTTTATGGATGCAGTATCTCTATTTTAGCAGACAGGATACACTAAACCAATCTAATGGTCTAAAAAGCATCATTTACCACCCAACATAACAATGGCACTGCATAGCTTAATAACTTTTTTTCCTTAAACTCCTTCATTAATCAAGTGATTCTTAACATGGCTGAAAACCAAGAATCAAATACTTGCAGTTACACTATTTGTTAAGTATTTGGCACAGTGGAGTTTATTTGATACACCCTTTTTTTTTCTGCCCTCATTGTTGCTGAACACATAATGCTGTGCATAAATTACAAACACGCATGTAAAGCCAGTCAAGGGGAAGCAGTTTGATATCCCACACCCACGTCTCAATGCCTAGATAAGAGCAAAGTCTGCTAAACAGGTGCTGAACATGAGCGGCAGGTTATCAGCCCTCTGTAACTGTGCCAGCTCTGGGGTGTCCACTGCCAGCAATGGACAAGGACTCGGGGAAACTCAGCCCCTCCGCCAGCTGCATGGAAGTGATGTCCAGCATTCGGTTCAACACGCCAGGTTACTTCTCTAAACATCTGCAAGTTCACCACAGCTTCAAAATACAAACAAAAAAAGGAGCTTTTTGATTATGATGCTAACCCTTAAAACCCTTCTGACATTTAGTCCATTGGAAACGGCTCCGGTTCCCGGGGAAAACTCATCAAACACAACCAATTTGTACTGCTTCCCAGCAGGAATGTTTTGGAAAAGAAAAATATGCATGCAAAATAAGCCTGACCCAATGCTTCTTGAAATCAGATGAAAGCTTCCCCATCATTTTTGCCGGCTTAGATAAGACTGCGTTGCAAAAGCAAAGCCAAATCTGCTCCGGCACGGGTGCCTCTTGAGGTTCTGAATGAAAATTTCAGAGGTCCTCAATGCTGGCCAGCCTCTGCTCCCGTAACCCAGCCTTCCATAGGAACACCATCTGCACATCTAAGGGCAAAACAGAGCCTTCGGGAGGGGAGAATATTCCACCTTCCTCACGTGGCTTCCACTGCAGTCACAGTGGAATTTCTCAGGTGAAAAATAATATCGGTTGTGAGGGTTGCAGGATTAAGGTCAGTATTCCTTTCATCTTGTACACACACACACACGCACGCTTACTTTAAAGAAAACATCCACCACACAATTTCTAAATTGCAAATTATATATATATATCTTTAAAAACCAGAGAGAACATAAACAGCCTCTCCATATATATATATGTATTCACTGAGTCACATAGAATATGAAAAAACTATATTATGTAAATCATCATATTCTCTATAATTCTCCAACTGACAATTGTTTTCATAGAGACACAGTGCATTCGTTCTCTTTTTTAAAAACATACTATGTGTCTTCATTGGCTTGGTAGCATATTAGAATGAAGGCGTATGGATAAAAAACGCAGAGGATTAAACAAACCCCTTGAGTCTCATTATGTCCGGGTGAATTAAACAGGCTCCTTCCCCAAACTAGCCTAAATAAATCCTCCCTATGGAAAAGTGTCAGCGATTTAAGGGTTAACATAGATTTGAAAATAATTTTTTAAAAAATCTTACTAGAGGACTACACAGACAAGTATTTGGAATTCAACCCCCTTTAAAAATGACAGCACGTTTGGCAAGTGTGAGCAAATGTCTTGAACTTTACTGAGTTTGAGAGATCTGAGCACAGCCATTCACAGACAACCACGGAGCTGAGATCTGCGAATAAGCCTCGGCTGGAAGGACTCGGAAACCCCTGACAGCATCGCTCGCCACCTGGAAGCCTTCCAGCAGCTTTCAAGGTATTTATTGTGGACTCGTGGCTGGTGACAGAGTGTGACTGGTGGAAAAACTCCAGCACCGCTCCCTCTTTGCCATCATGGAGCGCAGCGGGTTTGACCAGCACCCAGACCGGTTAACCCTTCCGCCCACGCTGTGGGGCTCCGCGTCCCCCCGTCTGCCACCACTAACGCCTGTTCCGGCACTGCTGCTATCACCTTGCTCTCTCTATGCCTCATGCCCAAGCCTGTCCGTTCGCCGAGCTCTACGGTGAACCTCTGCAGATGCCCTTCTTGGAAGCTCGTACTGTCATCAAAGGGACTGGTACCCAGCCACAGCGGCTCCCTGCTTCCTCCAGCGCTCTGCAGGATTTCACAAGTGATCCCGTTAAAAGATGCTGTTCTCAAGAATCCTGGCTGGGTCTGACTTCTTTGAGAAAAAGACAAAAGTTTCCTGTGTTGCTGTTGTTGGTTTGCAGTTGTGTTTCTTCATTCTCACTCTCTTCCCGTTTTTATTAAAAAAGGACCCTTGTACTATTAATATAGTTCACCCCCTCCACAGTCACTATAAAACAGACTCCATATTTTCACACCACTCGTGATCTTCAAGGTTATAGATAAATTTTGTCCTATGTGATTGATTTTGGGGCACCGAGTCCCGCCCCAGATTGTCTAAGGTGAGAGTAGAGGCAAAAAACTCACTAGTGCTGAGACCACCTTCGTGGTTCTTGATGTATCTTTTATAGTTTTTCCTCAAGCACTGCCAGGTGGTTGTATACAAGATGAATGCAAACGACTTCAGGGCTATCGCAATACTAACGTACAGGTATCTATAGACCACATTGTCGTACAGCGCGCAGGCTCCTTGCTCGCCACAGAACGTGCTCCAGAACAGACACGTGGAGTCAATTCCAGCCCCAAAGATCAGCGGAGGTGGGATAAAACCTGTCAAAATAAGAGAGACAAATCATGCTTTCATGATCCTTATGACAGAGAAAGAAGACGTGGTTGCAGTGAATGGAAAGAGAGGGTACTTTATCAAGGTTAACGGTCCCAGCTGCAGCCTGTGATTCTAAGTTTTTAAGTTCTAAATCAACCTAAACAAAGTCTATGGCTGAGGTTTTAGCTTGGACTCAGTACCTATGGAAGAGATTCCTGCTGATATCAATACGCAGGAAGAGTTTTACTCAAGTTTAAGTGGCTTTTATTAAGCTTCTCGTTTGCCTAATGAGACTGAGTGGAGGGGTAAATGAAAGAGGAGGAGGAGAGCCTTGCAGCTTGCTCTCTGTTTAGATCTTGGTAATTCTGCACTGTGGGGTGTTCACCTGAAGGATGTCATAGGACTCCAGCTCACAGTCTGAAATCAGCTGGAGCACTGAGAGCTAGTGTAAAGTCCACTAAGAGTCTAGAGCAAGGAAGATAAACAATGGCCTCTAACAGATGCCAAAGATTAAATCTGAAAAGAAGGGAAAATTCCAGTGCACCATCAAATGAAATATCACAGCAGGATTCTCCCACGGCCACTGCAGCCAACTACTGATGAGCGTTTCTCAATCATAGTTTGCAGCAGAGCTGCAATCTCAAAGCAAAGTAATCACTCCAATCTCATTTAACTAATAAAGGCAATGTTTTTCTTCTCTACATTTCCCCATCCTACGGGGACACTGTAGAGGCCCCCCGCTTCACATTACCCCAGCGGTGGTTAGGACATCCCCATTCCAGCTCTGCACTCCCCAGCCAGCACACATGCACCGAGCCTTCGGCACTCAGAAGAAAATGTGGATGTTCTACATATGTAAACCATTTCTCTCCCTTCTGCTACATTTACGGGGGGAGGCTGGAAGCGGATAAACCCTGGAAAAAACGCTGATGGATCAAACATTGCTGTGGGTTAAGTCAGCAAGTGAAGGAGAGCATCGTATCTATTAAAACCCAGCAGCAGGTGGGCACAGCATACCCTCCACAGTATCACTCCGTTAGCAGGTGCCGTGATGCCTGAGACTCTATAAACACACGTGTAGCCAAACAAGGACTGCAGTTTCTAGACAGAAAAGTGTTTAATCTTGGATCCAGTTTCATCATTAACCTGGATATCCAGGCTTAAAAAAGATAACATCCTTCAGCTTGTCAGGAACAAAATAGTGACATTCATGACATGTATCCTAAGACTACAAATAAATTGGTTGTCTCCACTGTTCCCTGTGGTAACTGAGATCTCTTTATTTTATTTTGTCAATGACTCGAGCTCTGCAGATTTTGTTTGATCTTCCTTATATGTTAATAAATGCAGGCTTTAAGAAAGGCTATATGGGCTTTTGGTACTCATTTTAACCAGTCATTAATAGTACAAATGTAGTAATAAAACAGATGATACAAAAGCAAGACAATCTTTTTGTTAGGAACACTCATTCCAGTCACCACATCTAAAAACCTGTTTACGCTCCAGAAAAAAAACCAGCGCCAGCTCCCTGTTTGTCATTTCAATGACTGGAAATTCCACACTGGGCTGGTTCTGCTTCTAAGTTAAAAGATGCTTTTTTTTTTTTCAAACCTGTGGACAAGCGCACGCTCAACATGGAATTTAAAAACTCAGCTGGGCTCCTGCGTGTAACAAGCAAAGGCTGAATGCAGTTTGCGTGCGCAGTGTGGCACTGGATGCCATCGAAGCAGGTAACACCCAGACATAGCGGTGGCAGAAGAGGCAGGAGCCGCACCCCTTCTGCACTAAGGAAAACCTGCATGTGGATCATCATTTTGAGGTGCCAGCCCCTGCTTGTTACCATGCTGAGAGATGTTGATACAAAGCTTTGGAGAGGTACAGGCTGAACTTCAGTGAGAGCCATCATCCCCATCTGCTGGCTTCAGCTCGCTTTCCAGGTTTCCAAGATAATTTGGCCTGGAAATTGCTCCTCTTCAGACTTGAGGAAGGGCCTGTTTTCGCTGAACTCCAAAGCTACACCTATGTGAATGCAGGCACGGCTGTGAAAACCTTAAAGAAAAATGTATGAAAAACTTCTAGCAACCAGTGAGTGTTTCAGGTCATCTTTAACAGAGAGGACAAGGGACTCCCAGGAGTGACTCAGTGCCTAGACCCTCTGAGACATGGGGGTTGAGGGGTTGCACTGCAGATTGGAAAGTCCTTCGCAGAGAGAAACACCGTGTCTTTGTCATATTGAAGGAAGAGACACAAACAACATAGGTTCTTAGGAAAGCCAGAAGAAATTGCCCTGCCAAGCAGACGCTTTGCTGGGATGCACGGTGAACACCATCCAGAAAGGATGTGTCCAGGATCTGACAAGTCACAAACTCTTTGCCATTCCAGACATTTCCACTCCAAAACTTTGGCTCCAACGATACTGCTTTACAGTCTGCTCAGAGAAATGGCAGTAACGCTTTTATTTGAAGATACTGTTACGCTGCCCTCTCACAGCAGAACTCCCATGGAATGAGATAATATATCCAGGAGGATACTGGGAGAATTCAGTCGTGTTTCATGTTATTGCAGAGAATATTAAAGAGATTCAATCATGTTTTACCTCTTACTGCAAATGTTGCAAAAATTTCTGCTATATATGTGTTTCATTGCAGAAACTGTAGGGCTGTATAAAAAAGCTGCTTCTGTCTTACTGAAATCTATTAGCTACGATTGCACCTCCGGGTCTCGTACGGCCTATATTTAATACTCTCCTTTGGTTCAAGAAGCAGCTATTATCACTCTCTTCTTAAGTCAAAGCTTAAAGGTGAACTGAAAAGCTTTTAAAATAAATCAATAAAGCTATTCTCAAACCTCAGGTTGTTAAGGGCAAGATTTGGATACCCTTGCTCATACTGAAAAGTACCTTTCTCTTCATTCTCCGTGGGTTCAAGCTACATTGCTAACATGCTTCAGGATGCGTTGTCTTGTTTCATGGGAATTCCTCAGTGACAGAGTAACATATAAAGATTTGAGTTTAAATTCTTACTATGGCTTACTTACTGGAAGAAAAACCCTCACCTATTCAACTTAAGCATACGTGTCTGAGCCTGGTTTTAGAGGAATTCAAGATGCTGCTATCTCAGGAGGCTACTCTCTTTTGGAACGAAAAGAGAAAAGAGGGAAAAACTCCCCCCTTAAGTACTTCTTCCTTTGGAAACAACAGCTCACAGCCATCCTCCTCGCACACCTGCCTGCTGACACTCTGCATTCAGCCCGCGGGAGCTGAAGGCAGGCCAAAACCAGAGAGCAGCCCTGACAGCTACAGAAAATGCTGTCTTTGCAGGGCTTGAACCAGCGCTGACCCAAGTCAACACGAAACCTTCCCTTTGAGCTAAGCTCTCGGTAAGATTACTTGTCAGAGCTTTCTGTATGACTGCAGCTACTTCACCAAAAGGAATGAAAATCTACCTGGCTTTATTGTAAACTGGTCTGGGACCACCATTTCCCCTTCAGCTAATGGATAATAAGGTGTTGCAAAAAAATAAGTAAATAAATAAGTAAAGCAATGTATAGTACTGTTGGATTTTTGGTCCTGTACTTCCTAGTGGCTTGCTGTAGCCTAAGAGATGGCACCTGACCCTCCATTCCTTTGAGACTTTGGGGGCCATGCAGGCAATGTACTGCCCGTGGCCTCCTGAAAAAAAAAAAATGAATTCCACCCCTACAACATGCAGAAACCCTGTGCATGAGATGGACCCACACAATGATGGAGCAGAGGATTTTGCCCTGAATCATTGAGATTAATGATCTGCAATATAGCAGTTTTAAAAGAGGAGCCATCTCTTCAAAACAGGAGAAAAACACCACCAGAAATGAACAACAGCCTAGTGTGTTCCTTTGAATTGATACATGAGAAGGACATACTGGTCCAGAGGAACAGCCATGGGTATTTTAATGGGATATTGACCCACAGGAGGGTACAAGGACTCAGCCCGTCTCATTTTACTGTTCTTTCCGAGACCGGAAGGAAGGGACAAACACACCATGTAGCACAGGTCCTGTCTCTCTAAGAAGGATGAAAATACGAATCCCTCTACTTCAGCAATATGCAATACAGCAGTAATTTTGCAAGCTGCTGACATGTTAATAACGGCTATAGAAGAGTAACTGGTTGTGTAGAAGCATGGCAGAAATGGTCATTTCTCATGCAACACCACATTTTCACCCATTAGCACAATTCAAATGGCAGGAAAAGTGCCTTCAGGTGCCTTGATGTGATACCCTTCATAGAGAGGGCTCGGACCTCGTTGTGTCAGACCCCACTCATGCCAACCACAGCATTGCACAGAGTAGAAATCAACTTTTGCACATTAAAAATACAGTTTTCTGTGAGGGAGGAAAGGATGGGAGAGAAGGACATGAAATTTTTGTACCTACCTAGCAAACGGAGAAGCAGGAAAAGCACCCCCAAAGCGTAAGACTTGAGTTCGGGGCTCACGGTTCTGTAGGGAGGAAGGAAGGAGAGAGTGAAATCGATTCTTGTTGTTCTGCTTTGATTAGCACCCCGCAGCCATCCTGTGCTGTCAGCCAGGATGCCACCACCACCTCTTCAAAAAGTCATTAATGGGGTTTTTCTCCTCCCTTCGCCTGAACTGCCTACAGCCCCAAAAGTAATTGCATCGGTGATAGGTTCAGGAATTCAGCTAACTCATTAATAACAACAGCTAATCTTGTCGTTGGGTGGGGAAAAATGAAATTCCCACTCCGGTAAATCATCATTTAAAAGCTCCCCATCATGCTTGCAAGGCTCTGGACGTTGAGAATCGAAGGGAGAGAAAACTTGCAGTTCTGAAACTTCCCAGGGTACTGGGAACTAGAGATGGACGGGAGGATGATGGACCCAAAGGCACAGCCAGCCTGTTAAACCAAGCCTCCCAAGGAGGACGCGCTCAGGAAGACCAGTTTTCATGGGCATGAGTTTAGCGTGCGATTTTTTTTTATGCTGGGAAGACAACAGTTGCGCTGCCTTTTGCTACGAACACAACGCACTGTATCGCATTGGTGTTATCCTTCAAAGGTGCTTTAAAAAATAATTCATGGCTTTCGAATTCGCTTAGCTCAAGGACGCTACTGGCTAAAGTCATCCTCTTGGGGTAGGCTCAGCAAAGCCTTTGGAATTTCAGAAATCATTAATTTGGTCTTAAGTCTTGGAATAGCATTTTATTTCCCACAGTATATAAAGGCTGGGAAAGGAGGGCAGTGATCCCCATATGAATAGATTCATCACACAGGGGAACTTTCAAGGCTGCAGCTGCCTCTTCATTAACTCCTTGCAGAGCTCTGGGGGCATCATTGCTAGTGACATCCATGGTGGCAGTGGTGGTCCTCTGCGTAAATACATTGGAGTGGCATCGGACAATACCAACAAACCGGCCAGAAACAGCAGCAGGTTTTAAGAGCGGAGCATTCTGGTCACCTGGCCTCATCTCACACATCACAGAGGCCAACGTAACACCGTAGCATGACTCCTACATGACCTCTGCATGAATTTCAGCAGAGTTTTTAGGCAGACCTCTGGCTGAATATAAAGCCTTTATGCCAGGAAGTATCTACCCTTGGACAAATATTCCAATGGCTTGGCTCAAATAGGATTCTACAGCTGGGTGGGGAATGAAGGAAACAGAAGGAGTATTAAAGTTTATTTGATGAAAAAAAAACATTAATGTGAAATATTCACAATGGGTTTTTAACCGGTGGTGGCGTCCTTCCGTCCACTTTTATCACAGAATCACAGATCACAGAATCACAGAATAGGAGGGGTTGGAGGGGCCCTCTGTGGGTCACCTAGTCCACCCCCCCTGCCGAAGCAGGGTCACCTACAGCAGGCTGCACAGGACCTTGTCTAGACGGGTCTTGAATATCTCCAGAGTAGGAGACTCCACAGCCTCCCTGGGCAGTCTGTTCCAGTGCTCCATCTCCCTCAGAGTGAAGAAGTTCTTCCTCATGTTCAGATGGAACTTTCTGTGCTTCAGTTTGTGCCCATTGCCCCTTGTCCTGTCACTGGGCACCACTGAAAAGAGCTTGGCCCCATCCTCCTGACACCCACCCTTCAGATATTTATAAGCATTTATAAGGTCCCCTCGCAGCCTTCT
>Ga0181612_100695_pt1 | contig 28177 bp, 14 predicted proteins | sample HoacroProtozoa21_FD_119630 | JGI IMG/M metagenome (GOLD analysis project Ga0181612, IMG submission 119630) | Hoatzin crop microbial communities from Cojedes, Venezuel. Combined Assembly of Gp0051906, Gp0051904, Gp0051908 | reverse complement strand
TGTTCCAGTTGTGCCAAAGTAGTAATGAAATGACTCCAACTTGGGGGGGAAGAATTTTCTGGCTTAACAGATTCAGTGTCTTGTATTTGTACTTTTGTTTATACGAGGGGTCCTGACTTCAAACTTGAATGATTTGCACACATGTCTTGCTTTGATCTTCCCTCCTAGTCACAGTTCCTTGAAATGCAAAAAGTCTCTGTTCTGTGACCACTAGTAGACATCCTAGCTGGACAATGAAATTTCATAGATGATTATTATGTGAAACTCTGTTATTGTAAGCTTGATCAAACTGTGGCCTGCCTTCATGCAAAAGCTCCCTCAGATTTCTGAACCTTTCCGCAAAGCTGGATATGTTCAAAGCCATAATGAAAAGCAAACCTAAGTCAGTTTTATGTAATTTGGAGTTTCATTATACATACTTCTACATCATTCTATCTCAGAGACCTGGATATAATTCCTATTTGATCTTAAACTCTTATAAAGGACCTAGGAATAGAAGATGTGCTGAGGTCAGGGCCAGAAAGACTTTTTTCAACACCCACTGCAACCCGAGTCCCCCATAAACATTTAGGACTCAGCGAGAATTGTACCCAACTCTTTTTGATGAAAGTACAGTGGTGACCTTCTAGGTTGATTAAAGAAGTGACATTGATTAACTTTGAAGGGAGCCATATCCACCCTTGTTTTGCCAAAAAGGCAGTGGCTGCAATGTGAAGCCTCAAGAATGGGGCATTGCTCCTCCAAGTACATGGAAGACATCCAAGGGTAACGGGATAATGCAGATAATGGGATAGGGTTTCTCCCCTCATCTCCCTCAAATACCATATAGCTAGATTTTAGCTACCCAGACTCAGGCCATAGAAGACTTTTCTGTGATAGCTATTTAAAAAATAAAATAGCTAAGGAAATGAGCTCTTTTTATAGGTTATGTAGGCTGTTTGGTGGTTGAGAATGTCAAAAAGGACTGGTGATGTTGACTCTGCAGGGACCATTAATGATGATGGGGGGATGATGCTGTGAGGACCAGCATAAATAGCGCAGTGAAAGGGGTGGTGTGGTGGGAGAAAGAACTTTATTCCTCTGTCAAACCCACCCCTGATGATTTTACACGCTCTTGCTTTGGGGTGTCCAGTTTGAGAGATGCTAAAATGGCACCATTTTCCAAAGATACGCATCTTAGCTATATCTGATCTCTTCAAGGCACCTCAGGTTAGCCCTGAGAAATATTGGCCTCCAAAATTACCACTTTTGAAAATCTAGGCCACTGAACCTGATATGAACTATCAGAAATCAGAAACAAGGGAGCATTTATGTTGGAGAATGCGTAGTGGCTTGAAAACTACAAATCAAAATAATTCACCCTTTTATGTGTAAATCTCCTTCTCTTTGATACAGAATTGAAAAGCTGTCTGGTTTCCTTGTAGTTTCCGTAAGCAAGCAGAGTGCAACTGCACCCTCTAGAATGCTATTTAAGCATTATTTAAAGTGCAGACCTGTTAAGGTCAAGCAAGCTCATCTGCGTGCTAAAACTGAACACACCAAATCTTATGCCTAAAACTAGCAAGCAAGGAGGTCTTGAGTTCCGTGGTTCCCTCCTGACAGGGGTATGGCGTGATGAATGGTGAAACACCAAAAGATCAAAGTGCTTTTTCAGGGATAACAACAAAATCAGAGACAGAAAGACACCAAGACCTGGTGCGGGTGTCTGCTGTTCCAGAGCAGGCTTTCTCAGATATGACACTGCCAGCCCATTGCAAGGACATGCATACAGGAGCTGCAAACTGGCCGTAACCAGCAAATTTAGATCCTGTGTGGTGCGTTTCGGAGCTGGTACAAAGCCTGAAGAGTCACTGCAAGAAGCCCACGTGGAAGAGATTACTGTAACTCACTGAATTTACCATGAGCATACTGAAAAGAAACTTTTCAATGCAGACGTGGAAAGACACTGTGACGTGTTTTGCTCATATTTGAAAGTCTCTTTCCTCTACCTGAGTGCTTTAATCCAGATCCCATTGAAGTCAATAGCTGTCTCGCCTTTCAGAAGGATTATGCCCCTAAATAGCTACTTTAGGAAGTGTACTTTGCTTGGTGATAACACAAAGCAGAGGGTGGATGATTAACACCAATTAGGATTATTTACGAGAACCTAGAAAACAATAGGTCCATAAATCATTGTCTTATCAATTGTAGTTCCTCCCGAGTAATTTAGTCATCATTGGGCCAACTGATGTTGGCTGAAGTTGGTGGAAATGCTGAAGGTATGATGTGACCTAGTAAAAAACCAGAGTGTTACAAAAGACTTTGGGTGGTTCTCATAATTTTTTATGTTATAAATCCCCTACAGTTTTTCCCCAGGTATATTTAGTGAATTTAAAGTGACTGACAGTAGCCTTGTTGCTCTTGGGCTACACTTCAGGTCTGCCTACGCTAGTGTCTCAGTTTGGAGCCTCGGGTGGTTTTTCAGTAGTCCCCTGGCTGTCTGCATTTGTTGAGCACTAGTCCAGCTGCAGAGCAGCTGCAGTGCACACAGATTCCTTCCAGGGAAGACCCAGTGGGGAGTTCTCTCCAAAAGAAAGCCAGGGCTTGGTGGGACATTCAGCTCTGATCCATGGGGTCAGCCATACCACCACAAAATCCTTCAGGGTGTCTGTAACCCTGGTGTGCAAGAGGAAGGCTGTCAAACTGCCCAGAGCTCCCATATGAGCCTGGAGTGCAGCTTGTGCTATAGAGAGGGTCAAATGCTTTATGTGACACCCTTTTTGCTGGTGACTGGCAGCTCTTGTGACTGCTGCTCATTTTTCTTCCACTAAGATTTCTCCTAGTCAGTTATCCTTTCTGTTTATTAACTTCCCCATCTTCTGTAGCTGTTCCTCCTTGCTGCTGTCCTTTTTTCTTCTACTTTTATCACTTTTTGTGATCCCATTTCCAATTTCCAACCTTAGTCTCCCAGAAGACCTGGAGTGGTGATGCCTGGATGCAGAGGAGATCACATTGCTTATAAATCTGCACCATGAGGAGGCAAAAGTTTCTTCAGCAGTAGGAGGTAAGCCAGGACTGCTGGTGGGTGTGAGGAACAGAGAGCAATGCCACACACATTCGAGAAGACGAAGGCGGCGTTCTTGAGGGTGGAGACTTTGAGGCAGGATCACGTTCCTGTACAGAAAGCTTGAAGAGATCTTCAGGTGGGAACACACCACCCAGCCAGCTGCTTGTTTGGTTTAGTCCATGGACCTCTGGGGTCTGCACACTAGAGACTGAAAACTCTCGACTTACCCTAAATTTCCTCTTTGTGGACTTCTGATGTAATAGGAATGGCACAAAGAATTAGATGTATCTGCTTTGCCATTAATTTTTCAGCCTGCTAACTTTCCCAGGACTGCTTTCTGCTCAAATTACTGGAACTTAATTACATGAAGCTTAATTTCAGTTGCTTAGCCAGCTTTAAAAACATATATTCAAATTTGAACCACAAGTGCAGAATTTTGGGATCCTCTTTGTCCTCTCACTTTGTGTTAGTTTAAAAGAAGAAACAGCGCCTGTGAATCTCTGTTCTATTACACCTGTTCCAAGTCAGTCTCACTTCTGGAGGGAATTCCCAGACTCTTGGGAGTTTAAGAGGGAACACAAACTACCCCTTATGTTATGGTTTGTGTTTTTGAAACTGTGCAAATGATAGATACTTGTTCCCTGCTTATGCATTTTCTTGTAAATAAAATGTATTGAGACCGGAGATGGACTCACACTGACTTTACACCAGATGAAATTTTGAGTTGATATTTTATGTAGAAGTGCTGTATTATTATCTGTACGTTTCTTGAGTAGATCTTGCAACATTCAATTGCAACAAAAAAGAAGAAGGGGAGAGAGAACTAACAGAGGGGTATGGAGGAGAGAGAAGGTAAAAGGACAGAGATGGGGAATGGTGGAGTTGGAAGATAGCACTGGCTGTCAAAGCATTATCTGAGCATTCCTATGATTAGGACTGATTATCTTTCTGACCTCATCATTTCATTATAATCTACTGCTTAGATGATAAGTAAGAAATGGCCTCCAAATTTTATTGCATTTTCTCACTTTCTTTAGAAGATTTTGCATCAGTTTTTTCCCCTCCATAAGATCTTATTTCTGTCAAGGCATGAAGAGTTTCTGCTGGGGTTGACTTGTTCTTCTGGTGTATCAGTGTTTTTATTTAGCTAGCAAGTGTTCCACAGCAACTCATTGAGTAACACTTCCATCTATCACATTGGGATGATCAAGAATACATTGCCGCTCATGTGCAAACACTGATGTATGTCTGGAGCTGGGCATCCACCTCCAACTCAGCAGATAAAAAACCCTCCAAAGAGCCAACAGAAGAGGGCTTTTTTTTAAACACCCCAACCCGCTCGTGGATTATCCTTAATGCATTGGCAGCATGCCCCTTCCTTCTACTGCAGGAATGCTAGTCTGGCTTTGCAGCCCTGTGTTTTTTTGTGTGTTACAGCATGCAGAATAAAATAAAGTGCAAAACTGATTCATAATAGTTCATGGCACTTTTTTCCTCTGCAACTCAGGATCACCTTATTTACCTCCAAAGAGGCAAGTGCAGTGAGCAGCACCTCTCTTTGGGGAGTAATCTTGCCTCGTCAGTGTGGCTGTGCAGCAGAGGGCCCCTTGCAGGGGCTGGCTGTTGTTTCTAGGAGCTCGCTGACATATCTTCAAGGGCTGAGGGTTCAGCTGCTTCTGCGTGAGAGAGGAGAGGAAATGACCTTCACCCAGCTGAGCAGGGAACAACAGGAAGCCCTCATGGTTCCCAGCTCCTACCGCTTCCCACCCCCCAGAATCCGGCACTCAGGGACCATTTTGATGAACTGTCCACGTTTTTGTCAGGGTTTAGCTGCTGAAAATATATTAGCAAAGTATGTTGATGATTCATGGCAAGATGGTGTATGCTGATTTAAGTGATGGACTAGTCATTCTGTAATGGATTTGAGAATTCCCAAACAGATTGTACTTAGTTTTATCAAGCAGGAAGCTGGCAGGCTGTGTTTTAATCAACTGATAGCATCGCTTGGCAATTGGCATCCAGCTAGTGAACAGAGTATTTCTCAAAGACCAGGTCAATAAGTTGCAAGCAGCAGCATCCACTCAGATCTTTCAGGTTTACCCCCTGTTTGTTCTCTTTGGCCTGTTTCTTTGCCAAATGAAACTTTCAGCTGGAAGTGCAGAAAGATGGAGCTGATCAGATGCTCTGCTGCAAGAGGCACCAATGTTGGAGGGGGGTGGATGAGTGTCCTGGCTGAATGGCAGAAGACATTTGCTCCATCCTCCAGGAAGCTATGTTGAAACAACCTCCTGGATACAGCACAAAATCCCGGAACCATGCAAATCCAAGGATTTGCTGCTGGCACAAGTTTTTGAGCACTCGCGTAAGTGCAGTAAATCTATAGCGTGGGACCACACCAGGTGAGACATCGCCTTTTCCCTTTGAGTCAGGATGTTTTGTGACCCGTTATCTACTTTATCACCAAAGACATACTCTATGCCAGTAGACACCAAGAATGGTTTTCTTTCCTGATGAAACTTATCAGCCTCTTCGTTGCTTCTGGTAAAGACCAGCTCCTGTTGAACATCTTCACAGCACAAACCCTGAAGAGCCATAGCTACCTTAAACAATTTCCTACTCGGGATTTATGTTCTGTCACAAGTATTGAGCTGTGCAGCCATCTACACGCATGTAGATGTACTCAAGCACAGAGTCAAACCTGGGGAGCTGATTTGTTGTGCCTAGCTCCTGTGTAGTAGTTACTCTGCTTAGCAACCCACCTCCAATATAAATACATCTGCTACTCTGAAGACCAGGCTTTGAAAAGCACCGGAAGGGATCACACCCTGTAGGGATTTTTTCCAATATTGCAGAGCTGTTAGGGCTTTCAGAGAGAAATTCTTCTCCTAGTTAAGCTTCTCATCCAGAGAGGTCAAGATTTCACCCCAGGCTGACAAAGATCTGGTGCAACTTGATGTGATGGGTCGTGAACCCACATTTAATAATGGGTCCTGTTTGAACTGCTCTTGAGCCATGCAGGCATGGAGGGAGACGGAGAGCAGCCACCCAGGCAGCTGGCTACAGGGAGTCATCCATGATGTCTTTGCACAGGGTTCCCTTGGCACCGCACTGGGGAATGGCTCACTGGGCTGCTAGCCAAACTGTATAATCCTGTTGGTTTAAAATGGGTCAAACATTTGGGGCCCTCAGAAGAGGCTGATGTTAGAAAGGATGAAAAATAACCATGCTCACAAAAAGTAATAAAAGTGAGAGTGAGGTATAAGGAACAGAGAGGAATGATTCATTGGAAAATTGTATTCTTGAAATTATGTTGCAAATCCTCCGCGAGGGAGGAGGTGTCAGTATATAAGGGCCAGATCCTGGTTTGTCCAGGTGAGTTGAAGGTATGATGAAGATGAACAATCAACCCTGTAATTTAAGGGAAAATTTTAACTTCCATCTTTGATATTGTCTGCTGACCATTACATGAAAATCAGGGAAACCGAAAAAGATCCCTGTCACATCCTCCAGTGTCACATCCACTTGCGCACCTCACCAGACAGTGCCACCCGGTGCAAGAAATGAAGTTAAGGTTTCCAATGCCAGAACCACTAAAAGGACATGTAAAAGCAAAGCTGAAAAACGTCTTCTGTCTTCTCTCCCTGAACTGGAGAGCATACGATTTCCACAGGGTCATTTTCTGTGTAAACATTTCTGCTTATATGTTTTACAAATTAAAGTAAAAACATATCTTGCAAAAGTATCCAATAATTTAATTTTAAACCAAGAAAATTAATGTATCTGAACTTTATCACAGAGTATAAGTAAGTGGGAAAAATCCCCCAGCCAGATGCAAAGACCCTAATCTTGACTCTCCCACAAATGTTTCATATACTTGTGTTCATTTGTTATAATGTTTGCACACTTTTGTAAAAACCCTGCTGGTGGAATCATCTAATTTCTGACACCATCTCCAGGGACAGGGGGCCACATTACAGTATCTCACATTGTATGTCATTCAGGCAATACCACCCAAATCATAAAACCTATGGAAAGGGAATGGCACTTGAATAGCAGATTCCTCCTTCTTTTCCTTTTTCCGATCATTTTTTTCCCAGCAGGGTGTACTCCTCCTCATGCTATCTGACCCCATGCAGGCAGGCTGCTCTTCTCCATTCTGTAGAGAAACAGGCCGTGACATCTGTCTCTCTTTGCTCTACCTGACTGCCTCATCCCATCTCATGCTGCCCCACATACAGATTGTTTTTTTCCCCTCTGACTTTGTGCTCTTGTTATATCACCTCACCATCCCTATTTTGTGCCTATGGATGCTGCTGTGTGAACTGGTGAACTGGAGCACAGAACTGGTCTGGCTGACAAAGTACCTGAAAAAAGTCCAAGTTTCAGAGCAATCATTTCCCTGGTCTGAATTACTGCATTTCTGCCCCAAAATTTGTGTAAACACCAGATCAGGATGGGTAAAAAGAGACAGGACCTCTCCAACCAGCATCAGTGGTAACTCATGGGCCTGTTGCACTACCTTTTCAATTTCTTGCAGCAGTTTCAGGGATTTTGGTAAAGACCTCGAGGAAGGGTTATATGGTCTTAAAACATTTCATTGGTCCGTCTGTGTCCACCCAGTCATACAGGGCTTCAATTTTTAATATTCCTTCACTATTATCATGGAAACTTGCTGATTACTGTAGAAACTTGCTGGAAATTTGGTTGAGACACCAGTGTGAATGTAGCAAAGCACTTGCAGCTTGATGTGCAAAGCCATGGGGTCCATCCAGTGAAAATGGGTTTTCTAGGAAATAATCCTGTTGCTTTAGATATTATTTTAACATTCAAGTCTAAGGCCAAGACCTCAATCCCGGGTCATCCAGTTGACCACAAAGGCCATAATCAATTTTATTTTCTATGGTAAATCCATTCAAGATTACCACTCCCACTGCATATTTCTTCACGTAGGAACTGTGCATCAAACTCTCTGGTCTGATTAATGTCGTGTTATTGTGCTTACAAGTGTACTTACAGCACAACTTTGCAACAGGAAAATAATGCCGACCTTTTTAAACACTGAGGATAGCAGAAAAACAAAGGGATAACATCAGGACTAAACCAGTTCTGACAATTTCTCATTTCCATTTATTCAGAAAAAAATCATAATTGAGACTTAAAAAAGAAAGAAAGAAAAGCCCTCCGTGACTTTAAGTGTAAAATCCATTTTAGGAGCAGGAAGCTGTTATATGGTTAGAGCAGTTATTTTTATTGTCTGTCTGGGTATAGTTTTTAACTGCAGGCACAGAATAAATCAATAGTGTCATAAAGCTACTCTCACCCTCTGCCCTTTCTAAAGGGACATTGTTCAGTGTCTGCGCTGGATGTGACACAGACTACTGCTTTGATGCACAGAATTACACCTCGACTAATGTGCCAAGGGAGAGCTCAAAGTGCAACACATATTTACCTGTATCCCTTTGTCTGTATCATCTCAGAGTCACCAAATTAAAAGCAAAATAAAACAGACTCACATACAAAAATGCACAGAAGTTCCTCATCAGAAGAGGAGGGGTTATTCTGGTTATTCTCTTGCAAATGATGTTTTCAGTGAATTTGTCCGTAAATGTTCTCAGGTGACATATTTCCAAGACTATCCAAGAAGAGAAAGCTTGCAGTGATTCATAGGATAGTCCCCACAACTCAAACCTGACTGTAATCTGCTCCTTAATACAGCAAGGAAGGACGTAGCAGGATCCGACTGTAGGAAGCTGAAGCTAGATAAAATTGGCCTGGAATTGTGCCTTTTTAATAGCAAGAGTAGTTAACGGCTGGAACAGTTGGCTTAGGAATGCATCGGATTTAGCATTACTTTCAGTCTCTAAATCAAGAGTGAATGTCTTTCTAAAGATATGCAATAGCTTCAGCAGAAGTTATAGCTTTGATGCTGAAATGAGTGGGTGAAGTTCTTCAGCTGTGTTACATAGGAAAAAAAAACAGATGATTATGATGGTCCTTTTCAGCCTTACTAATCTGTTAAATCCTGGTTTGGGGCCTTTCACACGTCAGGGTTTAAAGCAGCCTCTTAGGTTTTCCGGATGGTTTCTGCAAGCAATACATGTTCCAAAGCTGGGTCTGACAAACTCCATCTAAATGGGTGTCCAGAACTGACACACTTTATATATAAATCACTGCCTATGAATGCAGTTCCAGGTCCATTTCCCCATGAAGCTGAGTTCACTTCATCCATTCTGTGCAGTGAGGGTTTTGCTTTGCAAAGTAGATATGTATCTGAGCTGAAATATGCACCGTGTGCTGCTGGATACCCCGGAACAGTCCCCCCTAGCATGGACCACGGAGAAGTAAACCTTTATGGATCAAATTCTTCAGAGATTTGTTGTCAGCAATGCACATTGTCAAGTTAATTCATCACTTCTCTCCTTACTTGTGCATTGCAACTTCCCCAGGTTGGCACTTCTGACAAAGGCATGAAAACTGTACTTGTGCTGCAAGTGGGAGGTGGAGACAGAGAAAATCTGTGCTCTGTCTGTGGGACTGCGTGCCGAGACAGCTCTATTTTCACATGTAGTCACAAGCTGATCGGTACCACCTCAGTATTTGTTTCGAGGATGGCTCTCAAGAAATGGAATTGGAGTTTGGATTCAGTAAGATTAAAGAAAGTAACCCAACAAATAATGCAAGCGGTTTCTGAAGGCAGCACCACTCACATGTAGCTTAGTGCTTGGCAGGCAGGGAGACTGCAGGAGTTTGCACGCGCCTTGGTGAGCGTGGAAGTTGTTGACTGTGAGTAACATTCAGCTGGGTAACCTAATCTTTGTTTTCCTTCTCTCTGCAAAATGCTTAGTGCTGGATTTTGATGTCTATAAATACTGATTTGGATTTCCCTTCCTTCCCTCCCCACACTCTGTTGAAAGTGAAGCCATCTCAGCCCAGCGCCGGCTGCTGACTCCTTCCCTTCGGCTCTTCCCCGGCCCCATGGTGCGTGAGCTGGGTTGTGTGTGGCCCCTTGGCTTCCCCTCAGGACACTGGCACTTGGGAATGAGAATAACAAATGTCGGGGAACAAATGAGACCCCAGCAGGAACAAAAAACAGTTTAGAAAAAAACTCCACACGAACTTCCCGGATTCTCAAACTTTTTCATAAATAGCCAGTGGCCGCCTGAATACCAGCAAGCAGCAACAATAATAATAAATTACAGTAAATATCATGCTGCCATAAGTGACAGGAAACTAAACCCACTGCTGTTCAGAAATGAATTGGAGAAAATATTTCTTAATCTTTTTTTGTATTATTCAACCAGCTGTAATGATTTATAATACTCCAAAGAAGTTGCTGTACAGAGTTGTTTCTTAATCATCCGTCTTAGCATCTTGCCATTATCCGCATGTGTCTGTGCTTTGGTGGGCACTCCAGCACTGCTTGGTGCAGTGGTTTCACTGTCAGCTGCCAGTGCCTCGGTGCACAGCGGCTGCACACGGGCTGGGGTCGAAGCCATTCACGCTCGCCCTGGAAATAAACTGATTTAATGCAAGGGACCTCAGAGCCTTTCTCCAGGACCCTGCTGCCTCTGGGGACAAATCTGCTATTAGGAGGAGGTGGTCTGAAATGGGGAAGCTGTGCTCAGCTGTTGTTGAGCGGGGGTCAGCCCCATAGCAGCACCTGGAAAGAAGGTGTTGTCCCAGAAACCATCTGGTTTGAGCCCATTCAGCTGTAAATAATCCACGTCCAGCAGACGAGGGGGGCTTTGGTGCTGGTGTGTGTTGGATGGATGCCCTGCAGACGAGTCTGTCCCCATGTGAGTCTGTGAGCACACTCATTACCAGCACAGGAAAATAAAATGGTGGGGGATAAATAAAACTGAGAACATGGTATCAATCGCTGCTGTCTTTGTCAACTTATTACCAAAGATTTATACGTGATGCAGTGAGGACTGCTCAGTGACACATTTTAATTTAATTAAATTTCCTGTTGGATTGATGTCTGATCAATCAATAATGTTAATGTTTTTGCAATTTAGAGATTAAACTTGGATGAGCGGATATTGAAATACTCTCACATCCAGCTGCCTGGGACTATCTTCTTCTGCTTCCATTTCTCAGTAAATCTGTTTTGGGCAAGGATGTATCCTGGGGCTTGCCATGTACCTACACCAAGCCTGAAAGCTTTGCCCCATCCTGGCAGAGGGCAAGGGAACCGTGCAGCAGGGTCGCTCCTCAGAAGCACAATTGCACGGAGCCAAGACCTGAGTTTGTGCAAAATCCATGTAGCTCTGTATTTTCTCTCTGATGTTCAGTATAGGAGAAAGTTTGAAGAATGGGGCATTGCTGGTGTGACATTTCCCTTTGCTACACTCTCCTTGTTCTGGAAATCAGCATTGTAGAGGTTGCACATGGGTGTTTGAATCTAATGACCACTGAGGCATCTGTGCTCCACGGGTCCTCTAGCCCCCTCTGGATCCCACTCACTCCTCTGACCACCGGAGCCTCTTGCAGCTATGAGTTCCCCAGTTTAAATACTGCTTTCTAAGCTGCCATCCAGGGGATGACAGTATCAGAGTGTGGAGCTGAATTTAACACTTCTTGAAGCTCCTTGCCTGCCAAATTTCTCACAGATGAGCTAATTGTGCTCCACCCTCATCAGGCTGTGAAGATAAAGAGATGCTGTAGCACGTCTGTAGAGCCTTTTTTTTTCCTCTTACTGCCTTGTTTCATTCAGTGCTTCAAATATTTTAGTCGTGAGGTCAGGAAAGGCTTTAGCTTATTCAGGGGAGTTATTCTATACTGACTTTTCTATGAGGCCTTGGGGTCTTACGCAGGTCTTTAAAGGCTTATGACTCAAGGAAAAAAAATAACCCACATTTTCAAACTTGTAAAAGTGTGAACCCAAATTTCATCAGAGTTGCAGCCATGGCCATGGTGTCAATAATTCAAACTAATTTGTCAGATCTTAACAACATCAAAACTTGAAGGATGAGAAATCCCAGCATGGCTCTGAGGTCTGCAGGCTCAGGCATCCCTCTCTGGTCTTCAGGTCTGTACCATATCTGGCTCTGTGCTATGTGGGGTACTTATATGCTTGTTGTATTTAGGGGAGCCTTAAAAGGGCCAATTACTTACCCAGCTGTATTTTAAAATCTGTAAAATCTGTATGTGTTCTTTCCCTGAAGGACTCTTTGGTGGCTGTTTGCTGTGTATCTGTCCCTCAGACAACCCCAAAGTAATGCATAGAGGGAAGAAGGGAGAGAGAAAGAAGGAAAGGGGAAGAAAGAGCAGCTTATTTTCCATTCTAGCACAGGCACCTGAGGGGCAGAAGTCAGCAGCTTTTTGACAATACGAGAACCTGGTAACTTAAAACAGGAAGCAAAAGAAACACCACGACCAAATAACTTTGCCTTGACCTCCTCATAAGAGAGTCGATGGCATTAAGGTAAACTGGAACTTCTTGCTGGAATTTATTTGGATGTCAATTGCTCCTTACCTCATTAGAATAGCAATATTCAGAAATGTGCTGAAAGGTTTAGGCAGGCTGTAGGACGCAGTGAGGCTGATTTTTTGGGAATGGCAGTTTGGTCTGCAAGAGTCTCCTTTTGTTTTTTTGTTGTGAGGAAAGGCTTTACAAATTTGTGTCTTGCTGTTGAAATGTCCTATACTGCAGAGTTTCTTCCACTGAAATACACTGTGTCTGTTGGGTTTTGTTTCTTCCTCAGTTGTAAGCTCCACCAGACACAGGAGGGCAGCCTGGCTAGGGTGCCTGCCGTGGGGGGATTGGCAGGGGGGGTCAGTGCCTCTGCATGTGTGTGTGCATGCACGTGTGTGGGAAAGACAGGGGAGAAAGGGGTGTTTGTTCCTTGGAGCAGACTGAGGGAAGGATCCTACTGCTAAACTAGTGATTTTTATAGTAGATCAACTTTTTTTGTGCATAAGCCTTGATGTATAATGCTCTCCAAGGCTGGTTTTCATAGGTAGGACTGCTATAAGTTGGTCCAACTTGCTGAGAGATCGTTTGAGAAATCATTTTTCTCCTTACCTCCCTCTTCCTCAATCTCCATCCCCCTCTCCTCTCCCTCCCTCTCTCTGGTCTCAGGCTGCAGTAGCCTCTGTGGAGTAGAGGAGTGTGTGCAGCTCACCATGGCATGGTGCTGCAGGGGCCAGCTAATGACCGCCTGCTCCACCATGGGGGGCAAGCACTGCAGGACATTGTTAAAACGGGCAGTCCCAACTGTTAGGGATTTGCTGTGCCCTCCTCATAAAAAAAAAAAAAAAGTAAAGCACTAGATTTTTGATGCACGTTGGCTGCAGCAGCCTGTGCTGCTTACACCATGTCCCAGGAGCAGACAGGTTTTGGCTCCTCTGGCTCATGTCTTTGCTGGCTCCATCTAAGCTGTTCTACAGTCAAAAGGCATGATAAGCACTGGGAAAATGATGTCCTGGGAAGAGGCCCAAGCTTTTCGCGTGTTTGACCATCGAGTGTTTGTGATCTAGAATTCTCTTTGTTGTTCACTGTGACACCATGCTCACCAGGGCATGCTGGATTAGGCCCTGGCCAGGTTGCTAGTTTGGGGGATTTAACCTGTAAGGAAGGTGGGAGTACAGAGCAAAGCCACACTGTAAGTCCCACAACCCTGATCCTGCGATGAAATTCACTTAGACAGCATCGCTGGACTAATTTTTAGAGTTGTTCATCTTACCCTGAAGATTAAATTCTTATAGGAAAGTAATTTATGATCTGGGAGGGCTGTTACTTACAAGCTAGTAAAATAACTTTAGCTGGACTTTTACTACCTTCAGCAGCAAGCATCCATGCTGAAGCCAGGAATAAGCCTTTTTTTGCTAGCTGTGATACAGCATGATCTATAACAGAGACACATGGTTTTTTTGGCTTGCATTCATCTTGTTTCCATGCAGTGTGTTTAAAATTAAATAACTGATTTCTGCTTGCAAAGTTTACAGTCAAGTCACGTTTCAGGAACTGCACGAGCTTTCAGTAACTTATGCATGTGTAGGGTCAGGGTGGCTTCTATGAAATTTAAGGCACCTTGCTTGAGACCTGTTCCCTCAACTTTAGTGTCCAGAAATTAGCCACCTCCTCCATGGCAATCATACAGGATCCCCCCGCCTTTGGGTGGGCTGAATCACCCTTCTGAGGTAATTTTTTCTCCTTGTTGACTGCAAGTGAAGTTGGACTCGGTGCTTAATCTTTAGATCATTAAAAAATGTCATCACAAGTGTATTGTATTATAACTGTCACAGTTTTTCTGCACCCTTCACTGCAAAGTGACTTCTACCTGATTGTGCCTCAGGCACCGAGTGCTGTTGGGTATCAGCTTCTGCATGGAAATGGGCTCAGTCTAACAGGTGTCTGAGTCTGGCTCTCATCACATATTTTCCCCTAGTAATTAAGAACAGAGAAGCACAGAAACACAGGCCCAAGCCTCCTGTAAGAATGGTGTAAGTAAACAATGACTGAAGCCCATGCTGATGCCACTCTGATAACAGAGCAGATTTGGGCCCAATTTATCCCTGTAAAACATTCCTCAGGGACACTGAGCAAGCCTTGGCTGCTGTTTTCTAAATTGGGTCTTTCTAACCTTTAGAGGAAGAAAGCTCCTTTACCCTTTACCATATTCAGCATGAGAGGAGATCTTCTGCAGTACAAATACTCGAGTATGTCCCAGTCAGCAAATTAAAATCCATATTATTTCTTTTATATTATGACTTACTGCCTGTATTTCAGGCCACAGTGTGCCTGTGGGATATACAGCAACATTTAGCACTTTGATGCTAGCCACAAGTAGCCAAAGCCATCGGGTTTTGCACTATGCGTAGGGCAAAGCAAGTCAAAGCCCTGTGCAAACATCTGTCACGTCTGAAGGAAAAGCACATGGGTTTAACCTTTACGTTCAGGAGCTGCTGGTTGTGTCCTGAAAGTTGTTGAATTTGTGATTATGCCCTAAAAATAAAGTTTTGAGGAGCTGTGTGTCCTTCTGCTGCCATGCAGACAGTCCTAGCACCTCTGAGCTGCCTGCAAAGGCCTGCTTTAGGCTGTGAGCACGTTTTTCTCATTAAGCCTTCAAAAAATAGGAGACATGAAAGCAAAAATGAACGTGTGGAGAAAGGCCCAGCAGCATGGTCTTCAAGTCCTGTTGAGAAATGCTCAAAAGACCAGAGCTTGGTGGATAGGTTCAGAACAGGAACCTGGAAAAGTGGTATGGATGATGGAGAAAACTGGCTAGTTTCTCCAAGGCAAATAATTGCTCCAGTTTCTACACACATGCAAGAGATCTGGGCTTCCTAGGTGGAAGGGAAATAAAGAAGAGGAGAGATATGTGGGTTGTGCTTTCCATGTGTATTTTTAATTATGGCACATTTATCATTCTTAGTACTGCCTTGAGCAAAGAAAGCTAAAACAGCAAAAGCAATAGCAAGATTTCCACACATGTAGCCAGTCTCAAAATCAATGGGAGTTTGGTATCTAAATACCTTTAAAAACCTGACCACCAGTTCCCTGGGGCCCACTGTGAATATCACAACCTTAAATCCTGGTGGATGTACTGATGTTGCTCAGCCCATGGCAGGCAAGTGGTTGCGCTCAGGACAGCATTTGGTTTGTAATATGAAGGGCTGAAAAAATGTTCCCTTCAAGGCTGGCCAGCTTAAAGCTGTGCACTCTTCTACTTCAGCATCTCTTTGGTTACAGGTAGCATTCGACGATGTACCAGCAGTCAACGAGAGGATTTTGGTGACTGTCCACAAATGTGTTTTAGTGAAAGTTCATTACCCCTGCTACATTTAAACATTTTACAGTGGAAAACACAAACCTTCACTAACTCTTGGTAAGAGAGGAGGGACAAAGGATGTTTACACTTATTCATTTGCATAAAAATATAACTGATAAATATTCTGACAAATTAAAAGCCAGTTTCGACTGAAGATGAGAGAATCCACTGAGGTCATGCCACGCGGTGGATGGGAATGAGAAATCCTGCCGTGCCTCCCTTCCAGCCCTGCTGAGCTGGCACGGCAGTGCGTGCTTGTCTTGCTGCTGTGTGCAAGAGGTAGCTCTCCCAAGGTTAGGTTACAGGAGGGACTTGCTTAGCCAAGGTGACTCCTCTGATCTGTTACATATCATAGGGTTATAAATAACAGAGCAAGCTCCGTTTGATCAGGCAGGGGAAGCTGACAGCCCCCTCCCTCTTTCAGGATGCTGAAACAATTACACGCGGGAGGAAGTCAGCAAGCGCTTGCATCTTTACTACAGAGGGTTGGGTTGGTCTTTGCTCCTCTTTAATTAGAGTTTATTGGTGAAGCAACCCCATTTTTCTGCTCCTGGAAAATCTGGACTGTCAAGGCCTAATTCCTTGGGCCTATCAAGTGTGAGATATGTTTACCAAGTCCTTCCCGGATTAGCTGGGTTGCTATCAAAACTGAGGAGTATATTTCTATCAACGAAAACTGCTATGACAAGGTCTGTCCCCTGAGACAAATGGCCTGTTCCACAGAGGCTTTAAATAGGAGCAATAATGGTAGTGAGCAGCACTGAGTTGAATAATTAGATTGTTCTTCATAAATCCTCGAGTGAAGACTTCCAAGCAGGTCCATTATGTGTGTCGTATGTTAGCACTGAGCTTTATGTGGTGTGGACACCGCTTTGCGCCGGGCTGCTGTGATGGGTGAGTAAATCACCAAAGATTGGGACAGGAAGAGTACGGCTTCTTCCCCTCCTGCCTTTTCCCCCACAGAGATCATCTGCTCTGAACTGCAAACACCCTTATATTTTGTTTTATTGCTCAAAGAGTTTTCGAGAGGACTAACTGGATTGATCTCTGAATATTTATGTTTTGTTTGTTTATATTTAGAGACTAGAAAACACACATATTTTGTTCATGTCCACAGACTGGTTCATTTTACTGATTCACTTAAAGCATTCTTGCAGATCCCTTGAGAGATAACTTCTTCCTCAGAGGGATGCAGTCGTGTAATAGCAGCTCAGTATTATCTCCACATATCCTTGGTGGGATTTCCTCTTACCAACTGAGAATTTTTTTTTTTAAATAAATCTTTCTCCCTCCTCCCCTTTCAGTTATCCAGTTTTTCTCTCTCTTTCTTGCTCTCTGTGTTATAAAAACAAATTTCAAGTGAGCAAATGTCATTTAACCCTAAGCGTGATGGTAATTTTCAGACATTTTGGAGGAAATCCTGGAAGGCAGCAATATTTACAGGCAGGGATGTACACCCACACGATGCACGATACCTGTGCATGCTCAGGCAAGCGCTTCTGCTAGACCCAGATGCACTCCATTCGCTTAGAAACACATTTGTCAGACCTGGTTAAACCAAGCTGGTAAAAAGAACAAGAAATCACATTATTCCCCAAAGAGCAATGTATACACCTAACTATTTTGTCTGCCACTAAGAATCTTGTGTCGCTGTAAAGTTTATACGAGCTGACGGGCAAGGGATGCCCTGATGATAAATAACCCACCCTACCCCGTGTCCCATGACTGCATGCATCTGAGCAGCTGCAGTGCCCTTTCCAGTTACTTTCACTACAAAGATGTGGCATCTGCCTTTGGACAAGAAGCTTTGTTACAGGTAGCCGACGGGGTCCCATGAGGGAAGGGACACGTCGTACAATAGGGCCAGGAACAAGCACCAGCCACAAGCCAGCTTTTGATAAAGCTCGTGGCCTGCTGTCAAATTCTCCAGCTTGCACTCAAGCATTAGGATGAAGTCTGGGCTTGGTGTGATCCACTGGCTCCGCTGTGACCCACTGTGCTCTGGTACCGACAGTCTTGCTGCCAGCTCATCCGTCGCTTGTCCCTGATGGAAAAAGTTGTCCAGTGTCAAAACATGGCCAGGATAAACAGTGTTAAACATTTTACAAGGCAAGTTAGGTCATAATCATCTGGGTAATAGAAAAATATTATCCATATTCATTTAAAGATGTGCTGTGCTTTCCTTTCCCATTAGCATAAGAAACTCCTTGCCAGGCTGTGAAAATAGAGTGACAGTGAGAATTTATAAAGGCACATTCCTCCTCGCATTGTAAGAGTATGAATTCCAGGAATTTCCTATCCATAAGAAGTTTGCATTCCTGGGCCACAGTGCTTGCACCCTTGAACACCAGCTTCCCTGGTGCTGCAGCAGAAGCCAGCCCCACTCCCTCCTGCTCTGCTTGGGCAGCCGGAGGGGGGGTCGCAGCGTCTCTTAGCTTGACCCCGAGCTGTGAGTGCCGAGCACAGCCGTGAGTCAGGCCGCGTTCACCCAAAGGTGATTTTTGGTGTAATGTCTGGGAATTTGTGCATGACCTTGTTTCTGAAGATCTGGCCTTTCTTTAGACTTGTCCCGCTTTGAACCGAGCTGCCTGCAGGCAGGCTTTGTGCCTGTCAGCCAGAGCCAGCAGTGAGGATCTTCCAGCGAGTTCATCCGTATCTAGTCTGAGGGAGGACCAAGTGGAGTTTGACCCTTGGGCACAGTAGTAATTCAGTAATTCAGTGATAACCATGGTTTGTAAGTTGATTCGTTAGATGAGAGTCCATCTGTTGTCTTCCCCCAAAAAAGGCAGTCTGAGATATTTTGATGTTGCAGGTTCTGGCCAGTACGCTGGTTAGGAGAGGAGATGTCGAGCAGATCTCTGGGCAGATCTGGGGACTCCTGTCCTACCAGAGGCAGGTCAGAGCACACGGTAAAATCCAAGAATCCTGCACCAAAAGCAACTTATGTTCTATGAAAGTGGAGTTAGGTCTTAATGGGGTCTAGGCACGTAAAACTGGTCCTGGTTTGGAGATGGGGCTGAGTCATCAGCCCACTCCTTGTTGCGCCCTTTGCTTCTGACAGAGACCGGCTGATCTGTAAGGTAACTGGACTGAGGCACCCAGGACACTCAAAGGAAGTGGGTAATGTGTCTGCGGACATTAGATGATTCAGGGTTTGCTGGCAGCTGAATAGAAGTTTTCTGGATTCCAATTTTGAACTCTGGCAGGTTTATTCCACTCCGTTCCCACAGCAGGCACCTCCGTCCTCTTGCGAGCCTGGCCTTAGTGCTATGTTAGCACGGCATTAATGGCACTTGCCTGCCTCAGAGGCATGCTGAGGAGTCAAACACAGCCTCAAAATAGGGCACTTGAGACACAGGACCACGTAAGAGCCTTAGGTACATTGATTTCATCTTCCAGAAGGTAAGGTTCAATTTTTAAAAGGTTCTGGGAAGTATCTGCCTAAGCCAAATCTGGTTGGCCATCATCTGATTTCCCTCTTGCTCCATGCATTTGCTGGCTTCTCCGATGCCGGGCTCCTTCCCAGTGCTGATATCCCTTATGAAAATAAAGGTAGTGGTTTTTTCATGCATCAAAACCCCCCCCTCTCTTAAGATCAGGAAACATTTGCTGCAAAAACACAAGGTGTTCTTTGCTCTGCAAAGATTGCTTTATAAGCCTAAAACACATCAGGTCCCAAGATGTTTGTAGATTGTCTGAATTTCCTAAAGTAGGTTTAATACAGAAAGATTCAAGACTGAAAACACTGTCTGTTTGCAGTAGGTTTTCTCATTACGTTTCATGCCTATTTCAGCTTTACGAGGATAGGCTGATTTAACTCCTTTCTGATGCTGTTTCTTAATGCAACCAGATTTTCTAGATTAGTAAAGGTATATGAAACAAAAACCTGGAATTAGATTTACTGAAAGTCTGTTATTTATACTAGGTAATAGATGTTAAACCAAGACAAAAGAAATTCACTGTCACAAAAACAAATCCATTTTAAAACCTATTTTCAAAGTAATCAAATCACTGCAGAAACCCAATGACAAATATATGACAATAATGTATATTTATGTAGGAACTTTCACCCCAAGGAATCCAGAACCTCCAGAAATACGAGTGTAGGAACTGGCTCTGGGTGAAGAGATCCCAGTGAGTGACACTGGGCTTTCGGAGCAGCCCTGGCGAGGTCACTCGAACAAACTTGCCTTCATCTAAAAGACCCCTGGCATCGCAGGAAATGCGAGCTGTGTTTCCCAGCGGACTGCTGTGCCTGCAGTCAGCACGCTCGTGAAGGAGAGGTGAACTTTGCCTCTTTTTGCAAAGGGCCAAACAGAAGAAAATAAAAAAAAAAGCAGTTTCCCCTTTTAAGGGTATAAACAGGATGGAAGTGCTGCTTCAGCCCAGGGTTGTCTCGCTGCGGGAGGCTGCGCTGCGCTCTGGGTGCACAATCCGAATAGTTTTGCAAGGGGATTTTTACATTCGTTTGAATAACAGCAATATCTTTACTAAATATTAATGTAAGCTTGACTTGAAGTCAGCTCGAGATGCAGAACAGTGCTTATAATAATGATTTATGTATTAAATGCAGCTGATCTTTTTATTATATTGATGTGTTTTTGATGTTCAGTTTTCATATGAACTGCAGCCAAGTGGCACTGAAACCAGCTTTGCACATGTGCATGTGTGTGCCTGCCTTAACAAACATGACTCATATATGATGTTATAGTCAGGGCTCTGAATAATCAGGCGTAAGTAACAAGCAGCGCTTCACGGGATGTCGTCACTCCGTTGGTTTCAGTATGACAGTCACTTGTAGCCAGGAACCTTCTGCCCAGGTTTGTGTTTTATCTGCAGGAACTTTTCTGTTTTATCTGTGAAAAGTTGATCCATACAGTCTCTATAGAGACCTACATTAAATATTAATTTTGCCTATTTGTTCAATGTAATTAGCAGGTGCGATTAATCAATTAATCAATCTGCGATTCCTGTCTGTGCCGCAAACAACTTGCTGTGCTACGTGGGGATACCACAAGCAGTGACCCCACGAATGCCTCCCAGCTCCGCATCGCAGGGGCCCTTCGTGACCCCATGTTGAGGTCTGATGCCACCGCTGCCTCTCGCACCTCAAACCGCTGGCGAAGCCTTTGGAGGACGACCTTGCTGGCCCTGTCCCCTGAAGAGCTGGGACAGCGGTGCTGGCTTGCCTTGTCACAGGGCTGGGGGGCAGAAGGATGCTCCTGGGCAAGGGATGCGGTGGCCCCAGTGGGTCCTCTGGGTCCCTGCTCTGCAAATGGGCTGGGGGGCCATGGCTGTGCTGGCCCCCTCGGCAGCCCGTAGCTCCAGGCAATGCCTCATTTTGCCTATGCCTGGAGGGGACACAGCAGAAAAGAGCTGCCAAAAGTAGATGAACTTTTTATGGCCAGCTTTTGGTGACCTTCCCAGCCCAATTTTTCTGGTCTGAAGAATGCAGGTAGCTTGTGTAAAGTTCAGGCAGACCTGAAGTTCTATAAACGCTTAGAGATGCCAGACTTTGGGACTTTTGCTGAGTGAGCAGCAGACAATATCCCAGCACTATACTCAGGAACTCAATGACTTTTTAAATTTGGTTCCAGAAGTGGTGCTGGATTTCACCGAGAGTAGGGCATCTGGGTCATGTTGCACAAGGGAACGAGCACCCCTGGGTGTTCCCATTCCCTGGAGCCCTTATTTGGGGGCAGTGGGAGGAGTATGACCATAGATATTACAGGCAAAGCAAGGTGACATGTCCCTGTGCTAAATTGCCAGATACGAGACTTTGCATTTCCTGGTGGCAGATGGCAAAGACCCATCGGAGCAGCATGGCAGGACCTTGGGCTTTGCTCTAGCCAGGGGGTTGAGCCAGTGCAGGTACAGGAGCCTTCAGTGCAGGATGGGCATTTTCAGAGGGTCCAGAGTTTCTAGAGGACATGCAAAGGGACATTACCACAGTCTCCAGCTCGCACAGGGTTTCTTCCAATACTGTGGTAGTATCTGCTCTGCTTTTTAGTAAAAGTGGCTTGAGGGAGGCTTAGACAGCTGAAGTCTGTCTGAACCCTCTCTGAATTAGTTCCCCTTTTTTGGTGTCATATTGTGGACCATCTCTATCCTGTACTGCCTGTTTTTCTGTGCTTTCCCTCTGATGTTGGGAGTCCTCCTATCTTGTACCTTGCCCACCATCATCCCAGAGAACCTGGACCAAACCTTACATCTGTCAAGATAAGCTATAAATGTAATCCAGGAGCAACCACTTTGATGCCATGTGCTGACAGCCCCTGGGTCTGCCTTAAATCCTTTTCCTGTTCTGTGATCTTTTAGTTCAGCAAACCCTATCACCATAATATATATCCCTCTGGCCAACCTGACCTTACCTTGGCCTAGGGAGGAGTGCTTTTTTTTCATTTATTGGGCTCATTGAGCCTGATTTCATTCCTGTGCATTGTATGCTTTGCTGACCTGGGAAGATTTGGTGTTCCACAAAGGCAAATGCCCCCCAGAAGATGAACTGGTCTTGGTTTCGGTGTGATTTTTGGATTAGAATCACCCAGGGTAGCACTTTCCTCAGAACAGTTTTTCTACAGAGTAGAAAGTATGAGTCTCCATCTGATGCCTTGAACTGTCATCGTAATAACCTCAAATATAGCTGTCTTCACCACATCACCGTCCTCCTCTCTGACCCATAAAGTTTTTACCATTACAACCTGCCCTTAATCACCTAACCATTTCCTTAGTCTTTCAAGGACAATGGTTTTTATGCCATACTTGCTAACCTTACGTATTAGTCTACCATCCTGGGCTACGTTTAAATGACTTTTCTGAAATCTATGTGGATTAGTTCCACTGCTTCGCTCCTGCCTGTTTTTCACGTTAGGTCCTAAAACAAATTCTGCCAGATTTGTCAGACAAGATTTACCCTTTATGGAGCTGGGCAGATACGTTTTTATCTGTTCATATTTCTCCAGATGTTGAGTGATCTCATTCCTGCTAACATCTCTAAAATCTAAAATCACATTCTGCGTGTTTGGGGCCAGGTTCTCAGCTGGTGAGAGTGAGCGTGTGTCTGCACATCAGTTTTTATGAGCATTCTACTGATAATCCACTGCAAATGTGTCTTGGTTTCTGCCTGTGTCTTCTCATAGATGCTTAAAGATGTTTGCTTTGTATCAGTTTCTCTTTACCTCTTTTTATCTCCAAGAAACAACTCAAAACCTCTGTTATTGAACACAGAATCTCTCCTGCTGTTCCATTAAGCAGCGTAGACTAGAAGTATGCCTTCTGCACTCAGCCTTTCCCCCTACTTCACGGTGTGAGTTTGCTTTGGTGATTATTCATGCTCTCAGCTCTTCCCTGCTTGGCTGTCACAGGAAACTTTGCGTCTGTGTCTGTCATCTTACCTCCAGGTTCCCCCATGAGCATCAGCCAGGGGAAATCATTTGGTTTCCCTCATTTTGGTCCCTCTCCCTGTGTTATAAAGCTCTCTCGACCACCTCTTAGTGGTCCAGCGACCTCACTGTTAATCTTGTCTCCTTTACCCGTTTAAAAGAAATCTTTTATTGTTTTTATTCACCCCACGGGCAATTCTTCTCTCTCTGTCATATTTGGTTTCCTAATCAGCTTTTTACATCTTTTCAGCTTTGCTTTATAATCCCTTTCATCCTCTTAATATTTGCCTGCTTACCCATGTCACCTGCCTCTTTCCTCTCTCCAACAGCTTTTATGACTTCCTCAATCATCAGCCTTCATCAGAAACAGTGCTTGCCCAGTCCTGCTTGACAGAGATCGCTGTTTCCAAGTGCTACACTCATTTCCTGAGTATGAGATGCTCTATGTGAACGAGGACCCAGTGAATAGGCACCAGTTCGTCTTATATTGACTTTTATTTCTTTCTTGCTGCTGTTTGCTCATGAGCAAGTGGCAGTGTTCTCATATGCACTCATTGGTGCAATTTGCTTCTGAGTTATTCAATGATTTTATTTTTTTTCCTTTGTGAATGAAAGCCACCCCAAAGCAGAGAGCCACCATACAGACTGCTATGGATCCATGAAAAAGGTGTAATATTTTTTTTTAGAGGGACTTTAAATACTGTGGGACTGTAGCTGGCCCGTTCTGCTCTCAGAATAGCACTAAAATACCCTTTACCATTAACACATCTCAAAGATCTTACAAAGAAAGTCAGAGGTGGTGGGTTAGGCATAGGAAGGGAAGCAGTGAGAGTTAAATGACTTTCCTAAGGCTGTCCAGCAGGGAAGTGGCAGAGAAGAAAGCAGACTTTAGTCTTCTACCCAGGGCTGTGTCCACTGAGCCAGGATAATTCCTGGCAAAGCAGCAACAGAGACACCACAGAATCAGATCATTACTCATTTGGTTTTATTTGTTCCAGCACTAGGTGATGAAATGCAAATAGTACAGGCAGATGCACAATTCCAAATCCTCTGTGTGACGACTCAGTGTTGGAGCAGGGTATCTCTTCCTCTGCAGAGCAGTGTTTCTAAAGCTGCATGGAAGCACGGAAAAGGGTATACAGTGGGTTCACGTGCTCAAGGAAATCTGAATTCAAAGAAATATCTTTCTTAAGCAGCTTTGCTCAATTGCAGTATAAAAAATATATAGCTACATACGCACACACATATATATGTTTTAAGCAGTACAGGTTCCAGTCTCTGTTGTAGCCTTTTAATCTTCAGACTGAGGAATTGGGGAGGAGGGAAGAGGCAACAGAGGAGGAGGACCCCGGGAGGTCGGTCTTGCCCTGCCCCATGCCCCGCCGGCCCAGATGCACACATCTGACAGCCCTTGCGCAGGGCGAGGGCGGCGGGGAGGCTGCAGGGGAGAGGCCGGAGCCGAGTGCATGTCCAGTCGTTGGCAGGGCGTCCTCTCCCTCCCCAAAACGCTTTGGCCAGCGGCGAGCAGCGGGCTCGACAGTGGGAACTGTGGCACTTGGGCGGCAAAGGGGAGTTTTTTAATATATATTTAAAAGAAAGAGTTGGCATAAAGGGAGGTAGAAATGAGCTGCGAGTGTGAGAATGAGAATGAAACCACACCTTTGTTCCTCCTAATGCTCTTTCCCCTGCTTCGTGGTGACTAGGGCTGGTTAAAAAGTTCTTCATGCTATTTGCATTTTTGAGCATTTTTAGCTCTCTTGCCATGTTTTCAGGCTTTTTCACAACAGGAAACACTCCCAAGTCCATACAGCCTTTAAGATTTAATAACAGTTCTGGGTTTTTGTGGCTTTTTTTCAGTTCTTCAACAGAATAGTGTTGCAATCAGAAAGACGATTCTTCAAGAAAAGACACTAATTAATATTTTATTGTTATAATTATTCCCGTCATATATATTCCCTCTGCTAAACAGGTCCTCTCTTTCATCATTTATTACAGTGATGTAAGTGTACAACAGGGCTTGTGTACAAGAAAAAGACAAAGCTGAAGGCTTAATTCAGCATCGCGAGCGGGATGAAAGGAACAAAGGATGATGCAGCTATGCCCTGATCCGGCAAATACTTATGCACATGGATAACTTCACTGCCAGGAGTATTTTTTCTTGCAGTAACTGCGCGCTAAAGCGTCAGCAGACTTTAAGTCATAGAGTCTGCTTTAAGCTCTGCTGGAGTCAGTGCACAAACTCTGACAGGTTTCAGCAGGGACTTTGCTAGTACTTACTTAGGGAAGCATTTTAGCACTGCTGAGTTTACTTGCAACCTAATCTGAGCATGCATAGGCTTTCCCAGGCTCCGAGCACACGCTCCTGCTACTAGACGTGACAGTGATTGATGACTTGATTCATCGCTATGCTGTAAAATTTCCTCTCGCGGGCACTGCCAGGTGGATGGGCACAGCTCAGCTCGGCAATGCCAGCAGCAGGGCCGGGCGAGAGGCTGGGTGCCTCTCTGGCCATGGGGCAGGGGTGCCCAGGGATGCTGCCCACAGAGCTGCCTGCCTTCCATGGGGCACAGGGCGCTGCTGCTTTTGTCTCCGTCTTCTCCAGAAATTATGTCTCTGACGAAGGAAACTCCCAGGGATGACACTACCATGCCAGATAGGCAGTTTTCAACCCTGCGGGGGACATCTCTACACTTCAATTAGTCCCTTAATTGAGCTGTTTGCAGGGGAAGACTCAAGGGAGCTGAACACCTATTTCCTCACAGTTTAACTGCCACCAAACCCAAAGACTTAGTTTGTTCCTTAAATAGGACAAAATATATAGTGTCTCCACAAACTTTGTCATGGTGAATTGCCTGATATTTTCCTGCTGCATTAATGATAGTATGATCAAACTGTGGTATGAAGTAGATTCAATTATAATGGAGTTTTGATCCTATGATTTTAAAAAAAATTGTATTTTTAGACAAAACAGCATGCGTTCCCTCAAACTGCTTCTAAAGTAAAGGGCTAGCTGAGTTTTCAGGCCAAATAGCATAGACCCATTTCTCTTTTTGTGTCAAGTCTAAAAATGGTATAATCCCAGAGTAAATTTATGGGGGAATGAAAAGAGCAACATTAGGTCTATCCTTAAAACTAAACCAGTATGTGTACCGCACTTAAAAATGAATATGTTAAGGAGGTATCTGGAAATATTAGCCCCGAATTCAAATCCTGCTTTAAACCCACGGGTGTTGCAGGGCTGATCTTCAGCCCTCGCCCCAGCCCACCCTCCAGCCCCGGTAGCAGAGCGGATATCGCTGCTGCCAGGCTGTGCTGGGCAGGCTCATCGACAGCAATGTTAAACCGAGGAGGAAAAATAACTCCTTCCGAGTCAGCACCCCTCACCTACACCAAACCAAGCTACAAACAGCAAACTGTGTCAGATTAAAAAAAAACAAAAAAAAACCCCAAAAAATAACACTCTAAAAATCTCTGTGTAGCTACTGCAGCAAGAGCCCTATGCTGAGCTCTCCAGTGCTCTCTGGGTGTAATATTGCTTCACGGTCCTACCCCATAGCAGCCCAAACTGTGAATATAACCATAAACCTGAGCTTTGACCCTTGGGTTGAGCTGATCTTTAGGATTATTCCAGCAAGTGTTGTCAAAACCAAGATTAGCATAGCTAGGCAGACCCTGTAAGTGACTGCCACAGTGAATCTGAGAGGCTCTTTTTTATGATTCTTCAGTAAACCAGACTAACCATGCATCTAAAGTCATCCCAAAGGCAAATTATCTTTACGATCAGGGGACTTCAGTTGGTCTGGGCAGCTTTCCATCAGAGCCTTATAGTGAAAGCTACTGCAACATCCAACTTCTCTGCGGGGTGACTGGGCAGAAGTGTTAAATGCCCGAGACTGGTGTTTGGCCTGATTTTCATCTCCTGGCTCCTGGTTGAAATAAATGCACTGTCACATGATATGAGTATCCCATGAGACTTATGTATTATTATATCCAACTTGAAAATTAACTCTAATGCGAGTTGCACAGAACACCAATGAAAGCAACCATTAATTGTTAATATAAACTATTAATGAAACACCAGGATGAAGGTCAAAGTGCATGCCTGAAACCTCCCAGCAAATGAAAGGATTATTTTGCCTCTTACTGAGCATAATTATCATCTGAATTTCATTGGCTTTCTGATCAAACCACTTCCCTCTGCACTGACCTGTTCCGCCACTGCGGTAAATCTGCTCCCCAGAACTAGTATTTGCTTTTCATTGTCCACAAAGGTTTTTATTAACATCCTGGATGTCTGCGAGGAGCAGAGTGCCGGCACCCTTTCGCCTTTGTTCCTATGGGAGCTGTTTTCCCCCCGCCATTGTCCATTACTCACAATAAATCTGCATTGACCTGGCTCCCCATAAATTATCCTGTCTCCTGCTGGTACGTCCTTTAACTGTCCCGGTTCACACTTTGCAGATCCATGATGTGGTGGACACACCTGAGGGCATGCAGCCCGGGGTCAGAGCAGGCCCCTTCCCACGTTATATGGATCAAAACATCAGCGAGATGACATGTTTGGGGGATGTTTTGGAATGACTGTCAATCACTTTTCCTTTCCTCCTGCGTGCGGCAGTGTGATCAGCCTCACCCAGCAGTTTTACTTCAGTAATTTCTCCTGCAGGCTTGGGCTGCTCAGATACCTTTTACTGAATATTTGTATTTGTTTATTTTTACACACACACACACACAAAAAGTCTTTCCCAAGATAACACTGTCTTTCTTTTTCTATAATAAACAGAAATCCAGCAAATGAAAAAGACTGGATCCCAGGGCAGAAGTATTCTGGGTTTTCTTTTGTTTCTGACAAAGCCTAAAACAATTTTTACTTGTGAAAGAAACCAACTTTCTGTCAACATCCATTGCTTTCAGGAAATTTCAGAAGTGCAAGATTGCTTAGGAGTAAGACCCCTGGCTCAAGACTTTGGTGT
>Ga0181612_138035_pt1 | contig 28183 bp, 12 predicted proteins | sample HoacroProtozoa21_FD_119630 | JGI IMG/M metagenome (GOLD analysis project Ga0181612, IMG submission 119630) | Hoatzin crop microbial communities from Cojedes, Venezuel. Combined Assembly of Gp0051906, Gp0051904, Gp0051908 | reverse complement strand
TATTCCTACCTACTCCCTGGAAGTGTTCAAGGCCAGGTTGGATGGGGCTGTGAACAATCTGGTCTAGTGGAAGGTATCCCTGCCTATGGCAGGGGGTTGGAACTAGATGATCTTTAAGGTCCTTTCCAACCCAGACCATGCTATGATTCTAAGAAGTATTCAGATTGATGCCTCTGCTTTTTTAAGACACTAGAACGTGTCTGCTGTAAAACTCCCTAGAGAAATGAAACAGCTAACTTCCATTTTAAGACTGACTTAACAACTTCTCTGTGTCCTTAGTATGTTTCTATTGCATCCCTCTAATCTCCCACGTTTTTTTTCCTGTCTCACAGCTACACTTCAAGAATGTTTTTCCATTTCCAAGTGCTCTTTGATGTCTTGTTTCTGTCCCACTCTCATGCAAAAATTCTTCTCACAGTGGATGCTCTCACCAGGTTACATCAGCTAATTATCTGTTCTTTGCCCACAATCACTCTCTGCCTTTAAGTTTAAAAACAAACAAAACAAAAAAATTACAAATGAAAATCTGACACAGGAGTATAATCTCAGTTCATTAGAATTTCAGGACTGGTTTGTGAAAATAAGAGTTCTGGTTGCCTAAAGTGGAAGACAATGTTATGAGTTTTGGGTAGCATTGAGAGTTGGCAGTGGGGTTACTATTTAAGAGTTAGAAGTTCTGTACCAATACAAAAAATATTTCAAAATGCACAAAAATAGTGGTTTTATTTTTTCTTTTCACCTGCCCCATGCCATTTTCTGTAGTCTGGAATACAACAAACCCACTAAAGCTTGGAAAAATGCTGTCAGTCTTGTTTTCTATTGTAGAGAGAAAAATGCTACTTATTCTAATTATTTATATATAGCAGTTACCATTAATTCATATCTTTTCAACATTATTAAATATTTTGTCATTCATACCAGTTTTGTAACAAACAAACAAAAGTGAATCTGATTCGCATTTTAATAATATTCAAAATGTGATTTTAATGAGGCTTGGGGGAATGGCTGCAATCATACAGTCTAAACAGTGTGTATGAATTTTGTGGTATATCCTGTTTCAAACTCCGAAGTCCTTGTAAACTAGAATATCCAATTTTTTAGCTTTTTATTCTTGAATCAAGGGATTCGAGTTAATTCCTGATACCAAGAGTTGCGAACTTTGTCATTTAAAATCTTCCATGGTTTTGGTATGTTCGTATAGCTTGATTTCAACAACAGATCTCCTTCTATCCACAATCTGTAGATTCTTGATTATTTGTTAACTTGTGTAGTCACATGTCAGATGCACAAATCCTCGTTGGCTTGCCTGAATAATCTATCACAAGAAATCCCATCCTTTTTAGGCTTCCATAGATGTAGTTAGTTTCATTTTGTACTGAAATTCTTAACGTTCATATGATACATTAAGGATGCCCAACCTGATTTATGTGATGTCTGTTTTATAGCATGTATGGGCTGGAGTCTGTTTCCCGGGGCTGACTGCTGGTCTTGCTGTGTGAAGTGGTGGCCCTTCACTGTCACTCCAAGCAGTATTCCTTTGCAGAAGTCTGAGCTACGCTTGGTTTTTTTACACATTAAATTTTTCACAGGCCTCTGAAGAAATGCATTTTCATATTCAAAGAAATACAGATGTTTAGCTAAAGACTGTGATATCATCTGTGTCCAGAACACTAATGAGATTTTCTTTCTTTTTAATAATAAATCAAATTTCACTCTACCTGTTCTCCATAACTGAAACTCTCCAACTCTCTCTCCTTGTCAGTAGCAGATGCTGAAAGAATGCCTCAATGGTGTTCTCTCAAAACAGTTGAATGCATTATGGTTGCTGCCCCTTGTATTTTTTAAAGAGACTAAAAATGAACATGTGATGGAATTTCTTAAGGCAAGTTGTTTGATTTTTGTTTGACTGTGTTTTTTTGTATCTTTGGAATAATTGCAGAGTTACTCTGTTAATCCTTAGCTATATTTTAGTAAACTTTGCAGAAAGTAGTATTACTAGACTAATACGGGAAAGGGATATATTACTTAAATATTATAGTTACACAGTCATGCAGTAGTTTGTATCTGAATCCTCCACAAATTTTCAGTTATTGCATTGAATTTATTACTTTATTTTTATAAATACAGTGCATTTGTCACACTTTAAGCTATATATGTTGTCCCTAAAAACAAAATTTAAAAACCCATCTTTAATCCAGTACTCGAAGACAGATTCCAATGAATTTAGTGATCTTAAAAACAGGCTTAGGTTGTTCTACTTCAAGGCACTCATAGAAAAATTATTTCATCTAATTTAAGTATGCTGAACTTCATAATATTTAAGGCGGCTCATGGAAATAGTTGTTTGAATTGATCTTCTATTGAATTTTTGATTCTATGTTGAAAGACACTGAGTGGAATATTTCTTTCTAGTTCTCATTTACTTTAGGAAATCAGAAATGTCTTTATAGACATATAAATGCTGCTTTGCTTTGTACCACTGTTTGCTAGTACTACCTTAACCTCATCTGGCCACAGAGCAACTGGTTAAACTCAAATTGTGCTTTTAGTGGAGTAGTGAGAAACTGGAGGTTATTACTCTGACTGCTTTTCTAAGCATTTTGTGCTGTTACTGAATAATATAGTGAAAGTGGAAAGTCATGCAGTCAAAAATATTATAGGCACTGTCCCCATTTCCAAGCCTCACCAGATTGTTCTCTGCAATTGCTTCAGGGCATCTCATTGAAAGAGCAGCTCCTCAGAACAGGATCAGGAATATTTTATACTCAAGAAAACTTCTGCCCTTCTGTCACTGTCATGCCTGCTGTCAGTTCTTCTGCATGATATATATTGATAGTAACAAATAACATGGAATAATTCCCAAGTGCTTTCTCGGTGCTTTGTGTGTCTTTTTAATGTGTCTGAAGATTGATGACTCCCGTTCTGTCCGTTGGTCAGGAACAGGCTGCAGTGTTTAATAGGCCAGTGAGAAGAGTCCAAGCCTGATGGATCTGCTTCTGCGTACCGAGAAGAATTTGATAAAAGAATAAGCTGTTTATACAAGTGGAAGAATGTAGTTCTTGTGTGTTTAGATGCCTTGCATATTACCTAGAATCCAGTAAAGCCTCCCACACTGCTGATAAAATAACAAGCTGCAGTAAACATAACTGTGAAATCTAAAATTAATAGGGAAAAAGATATTGAAGGCTATTTACCCTCCAGCCAGTTCTGTGTAGCTGGGATAGCCAAGTTTATTACCATTTGGCAATGGTTAAAGCCAGAACTTTTAACTCCCGGATAACACAATACTAAAATTGGAAAATACATGTAACTTTGCCAAGATCTGTGAGAAATGTGGAATTTTCTGGGGATCTATATCTTTGCAGTTCACAGGTGAAAGTGATGATGTTATATGCTGTTAATTAATAGTTTTATGAAAAGCTTCGGTATAGGTTCTTTTTTTATATATCTATTCTCACTTCCTTTCCAAGCATATTTTCATACAATTAGACAAGTATCTAATGTGAATTTGCTTAAAACTGGAGACTTCTAAGCAAATGAAATTTCAACTCTAATATTAACAAAACATGGCAAGTGCCGATTGTACATTTTCATTCGCTACAGAATTCGCTGTTCTACCTCATGCAATAAGGACAGCAAATGTGCAGCAAGGCTGAAATGGAAAAGAAACTACATAGAATCATTAAGGTTGGGAAAGACCTCTAAGGTCACCTAGTTCAACCATCAAACAATCGCCACTATGCCTGCTAAATTATGTCCTGAAGTGCCACGTCTACATGGTGTTTGAACACCTCCAGGGATGGTGACTCCACCACTTCCCTGGGCAGCCTGTTAACTTCTTTCTATTTAGCACGGTTTCATTGTGAATAACCTTATCAAGCTCTAATTTTCCAAAGGCTGCACTGGCCACAAGATGTGGCATGAGAACTTACTCATCATGCTATCACCTGTGGTCTGTGAGGGCTGACAGCAGCACTTGCAGCATTTGCTCCATGTCTACTGGCTGTGATTTTGGTGTTACAGACACTGCTCACACCTAGTAATGGCTCACCCATTAGTTAAACTCATATATTGTGTATGGGAGATGACATTGAGAGAGAGGTGTGAGCCTGGTCACATATCGCTGTGAAAGGGAGTGGAGGAGAGATGTAAGTAGATCACAGAATGTTTATCTTAAAATACTTGGGCAAACTGCATGTAGCAAGTCCATGGGCCTGGTGGAAGTAGTCATGAATGCTGAAGGAACTGATATTTTGAGGTCACTCTCAACTATCTTTAAATGATTGCAGCAATTGGGAGAGGTTCCTGAGGACTGGGACAAGTGGCTGATAGGCCAGAGGGTTCCTAGAAGCCTGTGGGACGGCTTTGGAGTGTAAGGGCAAGCGGTAAAAGGATAATAAGGATTTCTGAAACAAGAGTTAAAGGGTAGCTGAACATCCTGGGTTGCTTTGTTCCTGAAGTAGCATGCTTAAAAAGCACTTTCAGATGACAAAACGCTGAGGTTCTACTCCTGTTTCTTCTCTGTCAGCCAGGAAAATGAACCTAGATTCAACACAGGAGGCTTTTTACTGATCATGTTAAGATCTGCCTGACTTTTGAGAGACAATCAGATAAGCGTGCTTGGCATGAATGAATGAATTTTGAGTACAATGATATTTCTGTAATCTTCTTTCAAAAAAAAAAGTGGTTGGGGGGTGTATGTGTATATATTATATAAATTGGGCTGCTTTCTGGTATTTTTGAATGCATAGGTAATAAAGTGTAAGGTTTGAGCTGAAATATAATCCTAAAATGCCTGCTGATGTAAGCTTGCTTCTGAGGGTTTTCAAAGTGGTATAAAATTACTATATGCATTCTTTTTTTTCCTGAAGCCTACATTTAATACATATGGGTAGGCAGATAAGTTTCTTAAAACATGTTAGAGTGGGGGGGGGGGGTTTATTTTTTAAATTCTGTTAGGTCTTTCAATGAGTGATGATAGTTTTATACTTTGCTATCTTGTAAAACAAAGCTTTGCAAACATCATGTGCTTTGTGTCCGAAGGCTTATCTACCTCTTATGTTCTTCCCTTGGTTAGAGAAACCTTTCGGTTTGAAGGATGAAGTGAGGCAAACTCTCTGACTTTGATTTCTTCAGAGACATGCAGTGCTGCTGGAGAGATTGTCCGTGACAGACCAAAATGATGCCATTTGACATGAAGTAAGAAGCACCTAATTCAGCTCTATCAGCTCTGATGAAGTCCATACTGAGGGAAACCTACACATAGAACACAGGGCTTTGCCTATTTAGTTTCCAAGACATGTTTGTTAGTGCATTTAATAGCAATAATGAAAACTATTTCTACTGTACAATTTAATCTTTCTCTTTTTCATGAAAATAGCAATAATGTTTTGGAGAAGGTTTATTTGTTCTAGTAGGGAAAACTGTTATGACACTTATCGTGGCCCATACCCAGTAATGCCTGCTTGCTTCCCAGCTGTGAGCCACTGGGAAAATAAAGATTACTTTCCCCTCCATCAGCTCACGCCCAAGCTAATTTTACAGCCTTGTCAAATGGCAGCAGAAATTACTACTTATCGCTACTTTATCTGGCTCTGTTGACAAGGCTAGATTGGAACAGAAACATAGTGTGACTGAAGCTTGTTGCTGTAAATTGAGTACTTTGACATGCTAAGACAATTACTGTGTAAATCTTCACTGGAAAACGTTTTGTCCTGGTAGCTTTGTAGAGGGCTTGTCAGTGGCTGGTAGCCCAGTGGGTGCTGTAGTTCCCTTAATAAAGGGAAAGAAAAGATCAGATCTGGAAAAGCAGCTCAGCTAAGAGAGCATGTGCTGACAAAGCCAGTGGAAAAAAAGGTTGAAAATCCCTTTCTGTTTTGCTCTAGCTTTCTCTGGCACCTTCTGCAAGAGGAGAAAATTGGAGGTGGGCTACTTTTATGATCCAGTAACTACCATAGAAGGCTGCTACCTTGCCTCCTAAATGCAGCAAAGGGATGTCTGCAAGACATTTAACTTCTCCTAGGCTATTCTCTATCAGAAAGGGCAGTTTACAAAGTTGCTGATGTGTATAGAAGGCACAGAACCTGGTAACTGGCCAAGGCATTGCTACTGGCATCCCGTAATGTGCATAAAATATTGTTGTTGTTGTATCCACAGGGTCAAACAAATTGCTGCTTTTATGAATCGGCCTTTGCTGTAAAGTGGCTGAAATGATGCCAGCCCTGCTCTCCTTTCTCATCATTTTAGAAACCCATTTTCTTTCATTTGCTCTTCCACAGAGGTAGTAGATTTCTGCATGTTTCTGTTAACAGAGAAGTTGTAAAGATGGAGAATTTTGCAGTTCTGCATCTTTTCTTAAGCTAGTATGATGTTTTAGGACATTTTTTTTCCTACTTATAAATCATTAGGGAATTAAACAGAATTATTCCTATACCTTGAAGTAAAAGGATGCTAATTCTTTATTTCTGCCCGGTAGAGTAGGCTAACCTACAAAACAAAGTCATAATAGTCTTACAACTCACAGTAGTGAATAGCAAATAAGTGTAATTGTAACTCCTTTATACTACCTGTCTCTTCATGAGTAGTCCTCTTTTCAAGCTGTATTTTATTAGTGCCTCCTGCAAATAGCTTCCAGGTGTTTCTTGTGACATTCTTCTTTCTTCCTCAGGCAGGTTGGTATTTCAGGAATCAAGGAACATCTTACTATTTTTTTTTACCGTTCTAAAAGTGTCCCTGCAACTTTGAAACAGGCTCTAGAAGTATTTTATTCAGAAACTGGGTTTTGATTCTTGTTTCAACACAGCAGAAGATTTCTGTGTATCAAAGGAATAACTAAGTCAGTATTAAATGCTTTAAAGTGAGTTAAAGGGTGTGAAAGTGTATTGTTTTTATGAATAAGCCTTGAACTTGCGTAATTATTTACAAATAAAATCTACCTTACCTTTTCGTAAAGAACTTAGATTTCATAGCAGCCATTTTTTTGTGACTCTGTGGTAGGTGTATACAATAAACAGTATTGTGCAGCTTTCTGAGTTTTTCAAAACAGTAATAAACGACATACTTGAATCATACATGTGATCAGTGCTTAGTAATGGATCTAATAATGGAAGGGAGAGAGGAAGGAGATTCTTTGGCCAGAGACAGTGAAGAAGTGCTTTGAAAATGAATTTGAAACAGCTCATGCCCTGGTAGAGAGTTCCTCTATTTTTACAAATCTCATCTGAAAGTCTCTAAGGGACAAATTTAATGATGTATTGTTCTTTAATAAGAAATACCAGATATTAAGTTTCTGAAAGAAAGACAAGATTGGTCAAGGACAGCAATATTTGAAAGCATAATTAAGCTTCATAACTTTTGATTCATAATAATCTAGAAAATGTTATTGTGTCTGATTCATCAGCAAATTCATCACCCAGTGCCATTTTTTTTACACATACATATACACACCCACAAGTGTTTGAGTCTATAAAATATTTTTCTGGCAAAGTCCAAATTGCTAATGTTATTTTATAATTCTGAGGATTTGTGTGAGAAAAAACATAATGCCTCTTGCATGTTCTTGCCTTCTAAACTCCCTTTGTTCTGAACACTAATGTAGTAACTTTGGTAAGAAAATACAGGTGTGAGCTACTTACCTAGCAGGATGACAGTTGCTTATCATGGTTATTTTCTTCCTAGGTATTTCTACCGAGACATTTGTGTATCATTTTCAGACTTGACATAGAAATTATTCTGAGATTTAAGAGTTTAATAATAATTATTATAATAATATATTAAATAAGTTTGCAGAAATCTATTAACATTTATACTAAGAAATTGTTGTAATCATAACCTGAGCTACTGAACCTATTATTCAGCTTTGTTCCACAAATACACGCTGGTGTGCTGCACTTAAACATGTGGTGTTTAAATGCAAGAAAAGACACATATTTAGGAAAGCATCTGTAGTACTTTATTAAGCTCAGTCTGCAGTGTTCTGTAAAGATTAAGCAGAAAATGCTTACGCTGAGTAGGAGCGCTTTCTGGTTTCATTCGTCAGGTTCTTCTACCCCTCGAATAGTATTCCTGCCGTGAGTCCTGGATATGTACGGTTGTTTCTTCACCCCCTTACCCCTCCCAACATGTTGATTCAGGCATTTGAATACTGCACTTCTGAAATAAATGACATTGCTTTCCAAAGTCTTAAAATAATCTTTTTATATGGCAGCCAATTATTCATTTTGAAAAGAACAACCAAAAGACTAGTTATTATTTGACTGAACTCTGTCTGAAAAGTTCTGCATTTTTAAGTGTCTAGGGCAAGCGCATGGTTTAAATACAAAAATTTAAACTACATGCTTTCTTTAAATTAGGAAAAAAAAGTCCATCTAAAGAACACAAAGGACTTCCACTTCCCAGTTTCTCTTTATAACTGTGTCAGAATGAAGTAGGATTATGCTGCAGAAGCAAATTATTTTGGTTTAATAGCTAACATGCCATGTGGATTAAAGGTAAGCTAGGTTTCTACCTTGTTCTGTGTGATCTATCCTGACTGAGTGCATGTGTGTGTGTAGGGGTAGAGGAGATATACAGACCTTACTCCGAAGGATTAGTTATATCTTCAGACTTATTAGGATGAAAGAGAATAGGCATATCAGTACAGCACAAATGTCTGGTACAAATGCTCTTACAATTACATCGTTCCTAGAAACTGTAACCAAGATCAAAACATTGTCACTGTGGAAGCCAGTAGTCACATGGAGTCCCTGCCTCCAAGAAAGAAACTGTTGTGAAGAGGTTCTGTGAGATTAACTGGAGATTAGTAGTATAGGCAGAATAGTCCCAATCACTGAAAGCCACTGTCTTTTAAAGCTCTGAAGAGAAGAGTTGGCGTGTTACATGCAGATGATGAGACTGACTGGTGTAAGAACAAGAGAGGATAATGTTCCTATATATTGCTGAATTCCGTTCCTGGCTGTGACATGGGTGAGCTGTTTGAATTCACCACCCTAGTCTGGCAGTCTGTAAAGCTAGGAATAATCCCAAATCTACCCAATGGAGAGGGTTGGAGGCTTGGGTCTGTTCGGTTAGGATGTGCCACAGGATGTGCAAGTGCCTGCCGTTCCACTGCACCAGGTACCAATGATGTAGTATGGCATGTACCTAGAGATACAAGCACGTATGTGAGCTAAGAGGACTGGTCAGGACCTCTTGGAAAACTTTGGGGAAGACAGCATCAAACATCGAGCAATTAAGCCCTCCAATTCTGTAAACAGTCACCAGCTATTGATGAGGAGGCTGCATTAGTCATGAACGAGGGAAGCTGAGGAAGAGGTAGGATGAGGTTTCTTAACTCTAGCAATTTAACTTGTAGGTAGCTGTATCTCAAGTACAACTTGTGATTCTGAGCAAAGTGAATGAATGCTACCTCAAATGTTAAACATTAAAATTTCTACTGAGCTATTTGGTTGTCTGAGGAAACACAAGTATGGAGGTAAGAATGAAAGTGGAGAAAAATGTAATGAAAACGGTAGAAGAGTAGTCAAATAATATGCCTTTACCATCCTTAAATATTTATCCCCTTATCAGTATGGGCAGGATGTTGAGTATACGTACGTAGCCAGGACCTATTACTGAGAGCACTTTCATGGAAATTATTGTGATCAAAGCTGAAGCAAAAAAATCAATTTGGTGTACTAATTCCAGGTAGACTGCTGTAGTTTTCTGCCCTTAATCCCATAGACAAAATCACCAAATTTCATGGGAGGTTTCTTCTGAGACTTTGTATATTTTTATACTAGCATACGTTTCATTCAAACGAGCCATTTTACAACATATACAAAACTGAGTTATCTGAGTCAAATGACCTGTCTTCATTTACCATTCAAATTTGTCTCGTTACTGCAAAATTCGCATGAGTTCTTTTAATCCAGATGAAAATAGCACTAGGGCAAAAAATTATCCTGATGGAAACAAACTAAAACTAGCTAATAATACTCCTTAGTATTAAAAATTATTTGGAAAGACCTAGTAGTTGCACCCTCTTTTTTTTTTTCCAGTTCTCCATTGATTTTTTTAATTCCTTAATCAGAATATGATGTAATACTAAAGCTCTATAGTAATACATTTGCCTTTATCAGTTGCACTGTGATTTGATAATGAAAAGGGTAGCACAAAGTAATGTTGATTGACATCAACTATGTTACAGTCTTTTCTGTGTTGAGTTAGATCTTGGAGCAAACCTTATTTGACTGAAACTGACTGAACTGCCTATCTCTCTGTCGTAAATCTACTAACCTTTTTTGAATTTGGATTTTAGAATTTATTTCCAGGCCTTTGGATTTCCCAGTATTCCAGGCTTTAATGAAAGTCGATTTATTCTTTGGGCACTTTGTTCTGCCATTGAAACTACCTGAGTAACACTTACTATCCACATAGTGCCTACATTAATTTAAAGTGTGCAAGTAAATTGCAGTGTCTCCAGGTGGAGGCTGGCAACTGGAGTTCATGCGTGCAGGTATTACCTTCTTACCTAAATTGATACAAGTTTGACAAAATATTCCACTGAAATTGTGAGGGTTTGGAAAATAAAATTTTTTTCCTCAGCAGTATTGGAAATATTTTTATAGGAAGTCAGGTCAGTTTTATTTAACATATATACCATCATTCAAAAATTAATATTAGTGCTTATTTAAACACTGTTAAAATTGGATAGTAGTGTTAATCTTGTATACATAGCATTTTTGCTTTCTACAGTAAACCTTGCTTTATTTTTTATTTCAATAAATTTTGGTAAGATTGTGTTCTTCAGGAAGTATGAAAGACTCTTGAATTACAATTTCTTATTTCTTTGCAGAATCAAGAATCTCACTTTTAAAACATTCATTCCACAGGGTTGTTAAGCTATTAACCAAATTAATTTTAGAGAGTAGATCTATTGAAATCAGGGTCTGTATTTTGCTTGGGAATGCTTAAAACACTGTTTTTATGTTAGGATTATTTTGGTGAGAGCAAAAAGCACGTAGTCTTGAATGTATAATCTATGGTGGCTGAAAAATAAAATAGTTTTATTAAGAGGTATTTTAGAACCTTGGAACCAGCATAAATAATAAAGCAAGTTTTGAAGTTATGATCAAGCTTGATGTTGGCACCTCTCCGAATGCACTCTACAGAATTCTTGATAATGAACAAGTGTTGAAAGAACACTTCTAAAAATCTTTGATGCTGATGCAAAATTGTTGCAGTGAATGGTAAAAGTATCTTTCTAGTAGCTTATGTGATAACTTGCTGATGTTTCTTGGTTTTATATGTCATTCTCATCAGTAAAACACAGATTAGTTACATAGATTTATCTTATCTAATATTTTGTCTCAAGATTTATTGATTTATGTCCATTACTGTTGCATATAAAACCACTTATCTTTTCTGCATGAATCATACATCTGCCTGGACTGGTTTATGCTATGTTGCAGACACCATTAATAAATATAAATATAATAATAGTTTATGACTGTGCATTTCACTGTGAGCTAGTGATATGTTAACTAGTTCTTTGTTCTAGGCAGTAAGACTTGATCATTATTTCGCAGACTAGCTATGGCTTACAAGAAGCAATATCTGTGTTTCCGAGTAGTCTTCTTGCAGCCAGGGTATTTGGCATCACTTCTAAACTGCAGGATATAAAGAGCCACACTGATGGACTTGGAACAAATGCTGCATGCATGTATGATTATTCCCTTGGTAAATCCAGTGTCTCAGCAGTGGATGTCTAACTGCATCTTTATTGCAATTCATGGGCCTTTTCTAAGCATTGCAGCTATCCATCAGATCTGTCCTGCCCATCACAGCACAGAGCCAGCTATACTCTGCTATAGATAATGCTGAATAGAACTTCAAATAAAATGGATTTCTGTGTTATGCCTTCTCAAACATTGATCTTCTGTTATCGGTCGAGTCTCGTGTCAGAGAGCAAGGGGCTAGAGATGAGCAGAATTCAACTCACTGAAGAAAGGCAAGTAGGCCCCCACCATGAACCCTAACAGACTGTCTTAACAATAGAAGATGATGAAATTTAAGGTTTCATTTCCATGAATCTGAGCAGTTTTTTTGAGAAGAGTAGGAAAAGGGCGTTTTGGTGGTTTGTAGCTCTTACTAGAAATCAGTTCACATATAGTCAGGTACCTCTGCAGTGACTATCAAAGTAAAAGCAAATATAAATGAGGATTAAATGTCAAAGTGGAATGGTGAAGACACATTAAGGAAACGCAAGATGTTTTCCTCTTCTGTCTTCTAAGCATGGCTCTCTTTTAGAGTTAATAAAGCAATCTGTTCTGGAGGAAGAATGAAGTAGTTTAAAACAAAGTCCATTGATGTTACTTCTCCTTCTTGTCGTTTAGCATATGCAATTAGTCTGAAAACTATGAATGAGAAAATCCAAATCCCATTACCTTCCCCATCTGCATACTCTGAAGGTTACAACATTGACAATGCAAATACATAAATTTCAGTACAACCTCTTTGAAAAGGCACATTGTTGTACATGAGGAGCAATATTTTTAAAAAGAAACACCATTCTAAAGTATTTGGGTGCTTTGGGTTGCTTTTTTTTTTTTTTTTTTTACCCTTACCCTTTAGAAGCTGCAGTCTGACATGTATAGTGTTCTTTTCCTTGGTTTTGTGTAGTATTTTTGGGGTTGGTTGGTTGAGTTGGGGTTTTCTTGAGGTGGATAACTTTTTAGTTTTGAAATTGTACTTACTGGGAGTTAAAAATGCTAAAGGAAAAAAATCTTGCTTTCAAGAATAGCATAAGAATTATATGTATGTATAGTAGCTGGATTTGTTCTAGTCCAAGAGACATTGCTGATGGCAAACAGCTGGCAACAGTAGGTGGTGGTTTGGGGAGGTGGTTTTCTTAATTTGCCAGCTAAAACAGCTGCATATTAATAATGGGTTTCCTTTGTTGTACTTCCTACAGATAAGAAAAAGAATATTTACTTAATTCTGTTGCTGCAGTGGATTTTTTTTTCCTCCCAAAATGTTAAAATGTTTACTTAGACTTTTCTGTCACTAGGTAATGAGGACTGTTTTCTCCAGAACTTCATTCTTGCAAAGCAACTGTCCTTTTTCCAGTGTGCATGTATGTTGTACCAGCCAACTACTTATTAAAAAGTTTCAAACAGTATTATTTTTGCAAATGGCTTGTCATTAAATTCATTGTCACCACATTTTAGGAAGAAATGTCTGAATTACAAATTTAAATCTTATTTTTTAGGAAAGCATCCAAAAACTTGGTTGTTTATTGACAACTATGTAACAGTTAATATTTTGCAACCACAACTGTAGTAGCTGTGAGTTTTTATTATTTCTTTGGAACATTTCTGCAGTGTGGTAACGGTAAAATAAATTGGTAAATATTGATTTCTAAGTGACATTTATAAAGTAGAAATGCAAACTAAGCTGCAAATATATGTAAATCAACATTATAACCTTTAGCAGTACTTGATATGCATAGTTTTTCTTTCTGAAAAGCAGCAGTGATATCTGTACTTTTTTATACATAGAAGTTGCAAGTCTAAACTTTTTCCTTTTTTTGTTGATTTGTTTTGTTTATGACAAAGCTGACATGTTTCTGCTTGTAGGGACACCTTTATCAGGGTGAGACTTTCTCCTGGGGAGTGAGAAATTATTCACCTACTTTGTCCCCAGCACTGCAAATGATGTGCCGTGTTAACAACAGAGGAATGTGTCCCTTTTCCCACTCTTTCAACAAACCATGAAAGATGAGATCCTATCAGTTTCAGTAACATCAAGATCATTTGTGAAACATTCTCAGCTATTAGGAGAAACTGAATCGCAAGGCCATTTATTTATTTTTTGAAGAATGGGGTCTTTCTCAAATATGTAAACAAGTCAATAATGAAAATGGTAAGGTTAAGCACTGATACCATGTAGATGCTGTTGAATTAAGATGCTGAAGGTGCAGTGCTTTCCCTTTGAAAATGAAAGGAATTTCTTGCTTGTATCAGTCTGCATTTTCAGAATCATGTGTTGTTTTATCTCTGTATTTAATAGCAGCAATCATTTTGGATATCTAGATGTGAAGTTGGAGTTGTATTTCTGGATGTTGTTATTTTGCATACTGTGAGCACGTCAACCAGGTTAATACTGAATTGTTTTTTAGAGTTTGTTTCTTGGTATAGTAGACTGCTTTTTCGTGGTATAGTAGACTGCTTTTACAAATTCTGTCTGCTATGGACAAAAAAAGATCATTTCAGATTTTCTTTTGCTCCATGTTATGTTTCAGAATTCTTTGTGATAACAGGATTTCTTTTCTGGAAATTATGTTGTAGAAGATATGTCCTCTGTCCTTTTGCAGGTCAAAGTTTCCAGTGAAGGAAAAGAATCTAATTCCAGCCAGTGCACTTAAATTTTGTTGTTGCTCAGATTTATTGTGTGTTGTAGCAATATAAATATTTTAAATGAACTAGTTATTGTCACATGAAAGTACTGGTTGATTACACTATTGGATTTTATGCCAGAAACCATGATGGTTGAATGGCCGAAGTGTGTGGCAGTATTTGCTGACTCTGACTTTTCAGTATGCTTATGCAATTATTTTCTTCTCTCTCCAGCTGCAAGCACAAAGTGTACTTGGAAAACCTACCAAATACTAGCATAATTATCCCATTTCATAACGAAGGCTGGACTTCACTCTTGCGAACAATACACAGTATTATCAACCGCACTCCAGACAGCCTGATAGCAGAGGTCATACTTGTGGATGACTTCAGCGACAGAGGTAAGGGCCACCTGGTTTTGTTTTAACTTGGAATTTATAATGCAGCGTGGTCCATGTAGAAACTAAAGGGAAGCAAAAAGTGAGGAGATTGTACCTGCTGGACTGCTTGCCTTGAAGTACTGTTTGGTCGTTAGCTGGAATTGAACGTGTAGAAGTGGCTTTTGTTTTACTGTGCATGAGTATGGAAATTCATGTCAAAGCGAAGAGTCTCTGTGAATGGCACACTGACCTTTATTAATATAGTATTTTGAATATATTACTATTGAAATACTGCAATTTTAGTGCTTAAACATAGAATGATTTGGGTTGGAAGAGACCTCTGAAGATCTTCTAGCCCAACTCACCTCCAGTGAGCAGGGACATCTTCAACTGGATCAGGTTGCTCAGAGCCCCGTCCAACCTGACCTTGAATGTTTCCAGGGATGGGGCATCGACCATCTCTCTGGGCAACCTGCACCAGTGTTTCACCACCCGCATGGTAAAGAACTCGTTCCTTATATCTAGTATAAATCTACCCTTTTTTTAGTTTGAAACCATTACCTGTTGTCCTATCACAACAGGCCCTGCTAAAAAGTTTGTCCCCATCTACATCTTTTCCTTAGGCTTCCCTTTTACTCAGAAAATCTATTATCTTTGGCCATTTTGGATCCAACTCATTAGATTTTGATTGTGGAATATTATTGAGTTAGACAGCTGCATATACTGGTACAAAGTAACAATACAGAGAAACGAGACTCTCTTGAATGGGATGTGAGAAACTGCTTTAGAAGAGTTAATCAAAGTTTACATTATCTATATGTATTAAAATTAAGAAAACTGCAATCACTTCATGACCTTTGCCTTCATTACTTCTTGAATGCAACTCAAGAAATGAAAGTTCTAATTTCCTTAAATGAATTTTGACATTTCTTAGGTAAAATTAATCCATAACAATGGTATGGAACTGAGAAATAATTTTTCTTTCAAATTACTGTACTTGTTTTGGGGCTTCAAGCATGAAGAGCTTTGACGTTTCTTTGGTGTTCGGGGTTTTTTTGGCTGTTTCTGTTGAAACATATGTTGCTGGTTTTTATGTGAGCCTTGTTGCAAGTAGATTGATAGACAGCGAGAGAGGGAATCATGCTCTTTGCTAATGTTTTAGGTAAAACCATTGTCTCAGCAGAGAACTTACAGGAGCAGATTTCTGACCTAATATTGTGAGAAGCTCCTGGGTGAATGAGAGGAATGTTAGTAGAGCGCTGCAGTGGAATTGTTTTTGTAAGATTTGTAACTTGCTATTTCAGGGGTTAGAAAGATTAATGCTGCACACGTCTATCATACCTTCTCATATCTGCTGGTTTAGTTGCACTATGTCCTTTGATGAACTGCCTCTCTCTCTGTAATGCGATTTTAAGTGGAATTGTAAAGGGAGTACAGTTCTCGCTATTCTATGTTTATAAAATCTAGACCATGGATGAAAGTTTTCAAAACAAGAAGTGTAAAGTAGCACGACAATTTTTCTGCAGGCTAACAATTTCCTAGTAGTAAGCAACTTACAGGGAAGTCTCTAAGTTGGTTTTATCAGGTGTCTGACAAGTAAAAATGCTTCTTCTGCTGAGACCACAGCTATTGAGGCTGTACTTGCTCAATATGGTGATACTGCAGCATTTTTTTTAATGAAGATCATACTGTTGTTAATATACTTTTAAATGTTTTGGAAAGCTTATCTACTTCCCAGGTATGAAAAAAAGAATTAATGCCAGTAAACGAGGAATATTGTAACTTCTGTTGCTCTTCCTTGCATGCCCTAACTTAGATTATTTTGGTTCTGCTGCTGGCTGAAAGTATTTTGGGAGTAATTCCTATAACGCTACAAAAATCTCTTGAAGCCTTTTCATTTCCAGCTATGTAAACCTGTCTGACTTTTCAGTGAAACAGTTTTCAGCAGGAAGAAGTGGTTCATATAGCATGGGCTTGCTTAACATGTGTGGTTTGAAAAACAGGAAGAAACTTATAAAGAAGAATTGTATGGAGCTGGGCCTAAAACTATTGCACCATTAGGAAGATTTACTAATCTGTGCTTGGTATTATTAAAATAAAGATTAGAAATGCATTTTTGAATGGTTGCCGGTTTTGAACTTGAGCATATTTGGTAGCGTATTTGGTACTGTGTGTTTTCAGATCAAGCACACAAGAAAAATGTACTAGTGTCTCTACTCTGAATTCAGTAACGATTTTCAAGTCAGATGAATCTTTCTGGCGCATTTGAAGTGGGTTTAATTGTTGTATTTGTGATCTTCAAAACCGTGCTTAACTGAACCTATATGATGTTTCCTTGTGTCCTCTTTTCTTTTTTTTATGAAATGGCCACACTTAGTATAGTTGGGTTGTTTTATGTTGAAAAAATGCTGACTGATATCTATCCTCCTCCCCTCCCAGTTCATAAAATAACCATTTCTAAAAAAGAGTGAAGTAAATGCTATGTTTACTGTTATTAGTCCTTCACTTTTTAGTTGCTTTTTCCTTGACTAACGAGAACAGTAAAGCTACGTAAAAGACATTGAAGACAAATTAGGTAAAAAAATAAATATAAGCATATTCAGTTGTCAAAACTGATAGAATCATTGCAAGCAAAGTTTACTGCAGTGTTGAACCAGTACAGTGATTAGGGATAAATCTGTATACTTTTTCTCATTGTATAATTTCTCTGTGAAGCCTCTTATGTCAAATAGCTGACAAATGACTATTACTTTCTTTGGTGAAATCAGTTGTATACTATTTAAGTGATATTATGTATGCTATACTTGTTCTGCAACTTTGCATTATAAAGAGAGTTTTTTACTGGGAACTTAAACATCATTTGTAGATAGTTGAAAGTAAGAACGGAATATTTCAATAGCACTGTTATTTTAAAACTAGTGATTAAATGGCAAATGTTTTTTTCTAGGGTGTTCCACTAATCAAACTTTCCCTTTTTACAGAAGTCTAAGAAGTTGTTATGAAAAGCCAGTCCCCTGTTAGAAACAGAGTAGGTGAGAAAAAGCAGGAACTTGAAAGGGGTGTAAAAGGTGGATAAAAATGCTGCAGCTTTTTGTTTTCTTAACTAATGCAAATATAAATACTGAAATGCACATAAAGAACTCTTGATAACAGATGATGAAAGTGGTTTAGTGCACAGCCAGGTGCCCAGCAGCCTACTGGTTTCTCTGCAAAATTACTCATGTGCCTTCATTTTATTCATATTCTCTTCAGCTTTTGTGATCAAAACCAAAAATGTTAGATAGTTCATACATAATATTCACCATAAATTATGACATTTAGATGGTATAAAAGTGAAAGGACAGCTGCACCTTTTTAAATACCAATATAATGCAGACTAGAGACTTGGTATTAAAAAGAGGTAGGTAAGCAAATGTTATGAAACATGGAAGTGCAATATTTGGTCATGGAAAAATTTAATATAAAGTTACATTAATATAAAAAATTATCTGTGACAATCAGATGGAAATATAGACTTAAATATAGGCAACTAAAGCTGCTAAACATCTTCATTCATATAGCTTTTAGAGAGATTATAAACATAAAAAGGATGGAATGTGAGGGACAAAATTGACTGAACTAGTGGAATTTTTTCCAACTCTATTTCAACAGAAGTAACATTTATTTATATGATTTACATTTGTGTAAACACAAATCGCCAAATGGTGGCGTACTGGTAGGATGAAAGGGAACTGAATCTAGAGTTCATGAGAGTTGTTACACACATAAAAGAAATAAGTTGTCACTTAACAAGCTCCATAAATTAAAAGTTCTACAGAAGAGAGGCAAATATTAGACTTGTATTAATTTGCCTTCGGAAGCTATTGATAAGGGAATTGGCTATGCTGTGTGCTGGCAGACACTTAAATTTAAGAATGTTTTTACTCTTTCCAACTGATTCAGTGGCCAGTTATTCACTATAGATTTCCACTGAATTCTTATAACTCAGTTCTAGGTCCAAGTAATGCTGCTTTTTCCTCAGAAGTTTATTGATATACATCAATATGTACGTACCAACGTACCTCTGTGTCGGGTATCTCTGCAGTGGCTTTGTGTGCAGCTCTGGTATTGTGAGGCTGGTTTCTGGGAAAATGAGCCTTGTGGAAAGTGACTTTTTTCCTAGGAGGGTTTTTTGTGAGTGAGAGGGTTTTGAAAAGGGGTGTGTGCAGGTTTATTTTTGGGGATGGGGTGTTTATTGTTGTCATAGTTTGCTCTGAAGCTACAGTCAGTTGGCAGACAAATCTCTGAAAACATGGCAAGCAGCAGACTGTGGGCAACACTTTTGGGAGGAAAGGACAAAAATGAAAAAGGAAGTAAGTTTTCAGTGGTTCTGTTATGGAACAGCTTGCACTTACAAAAGAATACTAAAAAAATCTAATGTTTTAAAACTTTGGGGGAACACAGACTTACATAATAAATTAGTTAATTCATGTAGGATGCCAACACATGATAGATTTGCCCATCAACCTTTGTTCCTTTTGTGTTTTAGCGACTTCATTAGCATAGTCAGGCCTGTGAACTGTTACTAACACAGCATGTGCCCTTGCATGTAAAATTGACTTACCAAGCATTTTTACATTACCCCAGAATTCTCTAACTGGTACAGCACCTATTATTAGAAAAACTAAGCAGTGTCACAGCCAACAATCAATCCATTAGCAGTAACAATTATGGGCAGTTTTTTAGTTTGCAAAAAAATCTATCAGATTTGGGAATGAAAAAATTGGAATACTTAGCAGCCAACAGCTTCCGCCAGGACAGAATGAGTTTGTCACTGGCAATGAACTGAAGTGTTTATGACAAATGACAAACTGGGAATTTTTCATTCATGTTGATGACCCAACCCCTTCTCATTTTGTCACCTGTTATGTTCTCCTGTCTCTGTCCCCTTGCTTAGCTCTCTTTTCTGCACCCCTGCTCATTTGAGAGTATGGCACTGTCCCATATCAGATGCCATATGCTTTCTGCCAGATCTCTGAATAGCCCAGATTAATAACGTGCAAGTCAGTTTCCAAAAGTAACCTGTGACTCCTTGCCCAGAGCTCGATTTAGTTGGTCAGTGCATTTCAATGCCAGTGATGTGCTTTGTTTTGTGTAAACGTGGAGGAAGATCTGATCTATAACCTAATTGCCCTAGTAGCCTGTCAAACCCTTTTGGCCTTGTAGAGATTGTCTGATTTTTTTAATGTATTTTTTAACTGTAGTTCTGTAAATTATATTAGTGATATACAATAATGGCAGGGTAAGGGAGTTTGTGCTAAAAGCAAAGCAGATCTATCAGAGTATCAGATTGCACAACTTCCCACTCAAGAAATATGTGCTATGTGTTGCATGAAGATGAAATTCCCTGTGTTTTGCTTGCAGACAGCTACTTTATGTAACATGTCACTTATGATTCCAATTTATGAGTGTTTGGCTTCAGATCACGGCTGAATATAACTTTTCTGATGAAAGTGAAGGTTATATTGTATGAATACGTTGTCATAAGAAACCTCTGCTATAGACAGCAATTCCCTGATTCTCTGGTGAAAGCTCACTTCTCCAAAAATTGCCATTGTTGTCAAAGTAGACAACATTTTAAAAAGACAATTGGAAGACGATGTTGTAATATTTTGAAAGTCAGCCTCTACTAAGTAAAATGTTTTCAAGTCTGTCCATTTTCTTAAGTTTAGGATCCTGGTTTTCAAGATCATATACAATTACTCAATGACTTTTGAGGTGAGCTCTTGAAAGTTATGCAAGTTATTTGTTTTTCTTAAATATGATTAATTCTCCATCTAAAGATGGAGACTATACTGGGGATTATACTTTTGAACTGGAGTGTCTGCCCATCCCTGATTACTAACCACCCTTCTCATAAAAAAGTTGTGTGCCTGTGGGGATTGGGGCACCAACCAGAGCACTCCCAACAGCATCTGTACTGAATGCATCCACAGGAGTACGTGGACACGGCTCCTGCCCGGAGACACAGCAGGACGAGGAATGGGGCATTATGAGCTGTTAATGGGAGGTGTCTGGGATGGCCTTCTGGTGCTGTGTATGGCCAAAGTGGCTGCAGCCAGGAAAGTGTTCTATGACATGCCTTTCCTTTGAATAGAAAGGGTATAACTAAAAAGCATTCGGTAGGAACAGAAGTCAGAACCTGGACAAGACGTGTTGGAAGTGGAAGAGGAGCCCTGGCTGCCCTCAGTGGAGTAGTGTGGAGGCAACAGTGGTGGCAAGTGGAGAGGCTGAGGACCATGGTTGCTCTTGATGGCTAGTTAACAGCTGCCTCACTGTCTATGGCTTCTCAGAAAGCTGAGAAACAAGCTTTTATAAATACAGAAAAATAATTCTGTGCAAGTGATCTTATGGCAATATTTTGTGACAAATTGCTGGACTTGCATTTGAAGTGAGGGAGTTTGTTTTTGTTGTTTCATAGTTCTCCATGCAGTGGTGATACGGGACATGGAGCATATGAGCCATTGCTTATGTGATTAGAATACCCCTTTGTGGCAGAAAGGAAGAAAAACAGTGGATGGAGAAAAGCAGAAGCATCCCTGCTGGTACAAGTGTTACTATACTAAAACCAGGGGTTCCAGGTGAAGTTAGGAGTGTCCCACTGCTGTTGTGTAAGGTTAATGAGCTGGAGAGAAATGCTGTGCTTACAAGACTGGACTGATTTTGGAACTGATGCTAGCTTGACCATCTCTCTGATATTATGTTGTGCAGCATAAATATCTATCATAGGAGAGCTGTGCTGATGCAACTTTCTGCTACCTAGATAAGATATCCCATGGTTGGAAGTTTATGCAACAGGAAAAACTTCAGAAATCGCCTGCTGTACGGTAGGATAGACTGTAACAAGTGTTGGGGGTTAAAAAGGAATGGGCTAAAGGTGCATAGAAATCTGTCACCTTGACTGAGTACAAAACTGAAATAATTTAGTTGAAAATTTAAGGCTGATTGTGTTTTAGCTTTACAGATGAAAACAATTTGTTTAGTGCTGTAGTACGTGTTCATCAATATTTACACTAGTGCACTTAAGTCAAGCTGACTTCAATACACAGCAGTCCTCCAGAGAGCACTAGTCATTTGGTACAGGCTAGAGAGATCCGCTTCATTGTGGAACAACTGAGAAAGAAAATAAAACTAAGCGGTGAACACTGAATTTGAAGCATGCTTGCTATAATAGAAGGCATGAGAAGCTGCATTATCTTTTTCATCAGTATATTTTTTGTATCACATTGGTAAGAACTTTGAGGCATGACCAATGCTATTCTTATACCAAAACCAAAATCCGAGTGTGGTTTTATAACTTCCTAAAGCAAGCTGCTGGGTATTGGTAATAGAAAGAAATGTCAGGTAATTGGAGAATAAGTGCTAATAAGAGTCCTTGGGTAAGGCTTAGTACTTGATTTAGTTCTGAAATATTTGAAATGGTCATTTTCTTTTAACTAAGAACAGCCTGTGAGTGTCTGTTTGGAACTGAAATGAAAACAGCGATTAAAGAAGCATATACTTTTGCAAATGGAATTTTATTATTCCTCCCCTCTCTCCTTCCTAGGTTCACTGAAAATACAGCTCTGCCAGAAAAATTTCTGGTGAAAAGCATTGTTGTATCAGTAGGAAGTGGTTCACTGCAGTGAGTTTCCCATCAGCCAAAAGTGCTAGGCCGGATCTTGCCATCTTTTAAAGTAACTGGAGCCTGGGGAACCTGGAAGTGACTTGCAAGGAGCAATCTGGGCCTGCGATGCAAAATGGGCCTTCTGGGAAGGATTAAGTGTGCAGACTTCTCCCGCCACACAAGAGCGTGCTCGGTTTTTACCATTCTTGTCTCCTTGAAGTGTCTGTCCTTGTCTGTATGTCATGGACAGAAGGGAGACTGCCAGGAACAAGAGGCAATACTGTATCTGTTAGACCAGCCCAGTTTTTGCCTCTTAACCTGGGAAGGATTAATGAGCAGTCATAAGGCTGTTTAGTGACCCTGTTAATTACGGTATTATTCTTGCAGTAGGCACAATACCTAAAAGAGGACTTGCAAGTGAATCGGTGTCATCCGAAAGTCATCCCAAATATTAGATGGTGACATTCTAGGTGTCTGAAAGCTGTAAACCTGAGAGTGCTAACACTCTTATCTCAAAAAGTCTTGTCAAGTAATGTGTGCTCTCATTAACCGCGGTGTTGGCAGGTATTTGCAGTACTAGACCTAACTCACATAGACATTATGTTTAAGAAGGGAAGTGTGAATCCACATACCTATTAGGTTTTATACTTATACCTGAGAGACATAGCCTTACCAGCTGGGACACCTATTGCTGCAGACAAGTAATTATAAAAAGGTAAAGATAAATGTTTTCTACTCCCTAAAGGATTTGTGGTGGCCTCATCTCTGCTTAATGGAACATCCAGGAACCCAGAGTAATCCCAGCAACTTCAGCTGGACCCTATCAGTGGATAGGGTAAGCAAACCTTTACAGGAGCAGGGTGTCATGCAGCAAAATTTTCAAGTAATGTTGACCCTAATGTTAGCATATACTGCTTCATGTGTACTACATCAGAAAAATTTCAAGACTGACCCTCATATAGGGTTAAAAGGTCTCTTTATCCGAAGCTGATAAAACAACACACCACTGTATTTAAAAGAAGATATTTTTAAAAAAAGAAAGGTAAAAGGCCAAATAGAAAATGAAACTAATTAAATTTCAAGATGTCTATATTGACTAAAGATCTGACTCAACACAGGATTTACATGTTTATACTTGGGGTACTGAGCTATAAAATGTCGATTTCATTTCCTCTATAATGTACTCACACAAATGTTATTTGAATTTTATTACACTTGGACTTGCTTCTTGTCAAAAGAAAGTACTGTCAGTGTAACAAGTACAATTTAAAAGATCTGAGTTGGAATAAACCAAGTTGAACCCGTAGTACTAAGTCTTCTGTTGTTCACTGTCCGTTCTCAATTTTGATTATTTAATTTTGATTTCTGTTATGGGCTTTTTATTCTCAAATTACAGAGTACAGGCTTTTGCCTTCAGCTCCTTGATGTGCCCTGCAATAGCAGTTTCATTACTGAAAGCATTCTGACTTGACAGAATGGCTTTACCAATGGGAAAAGAAAGGGTTGCCCTGAGGTTGAGAAGAGTTCAGCTCAGAAGAATAATGATCATCTTGAAGGCATCTGCAGCCCATCTCAAAATGCTTTTCGTTTGCTGGAGCGGAAGAATATTGTCATATTGTGAGAAAGGGGGATGTGGGAAGAATTTCAAATAATTGAAATCATACACTTCACCCAAATGGAATTGATTGGGAATGTGGCTGCTGTGGGGGAGAAAGTTAGGAGTCCCCCCACATCACAATGCTGTCTGCGCTTGGGCGACTCAGATACAACTCAGCTGTAAAAATGAAAACTCCAGTCATGCAATACTAATATGAAAACAAATTTTTACTTTTCGTATAGTTCCTTGAATTGGTTATGATAGATAAGCAATTTCACTTTTGAGTACTTGTGGAGTCAGAATACGAAAGTTGTGTTTCTACAAGCTCTGTATTGGTCGATCTTTGTTGGCTTGCCTACCCCATGAAATGCTTGCTGGGTGTGCATCATGCTGGTGGCTTCCCTTCCTGGTGTGAACGTGCAAAGAATTTTAAGATCAAAAGAAGGTGGTAGCAGTGGGCAGCCTGTACTTAACAAGGTTGTGTCAACTTCTAAAAATATTTATCCCATACTTGTATGGAATGTCATTCATGAGATATCATCTGCTGAAGCAGATTCTGAAATAAATCACTAGATGCATTCTGAGTAATCTTTAAATTCTAGAAGTGTGTTTATTCATGTAGTAAGTTAAATACATTATAGTTTTTTGGGTGGTGCTTTTTTGCATTTTCTACTACGCATCTCAGCTTTTAGTTACATTTGTTTAAGGTTAAATTGAATTATGGCTGAAATTAAATTATCTTTAAAATTCTTCATGTGGCATACTCAAATTTAATCTCAGAAATAGGAAAGAAAATTTCTAAATTTCTAAACCTTGAGTAATCATTCGTTTCCACATTGGTTTTTCTCTCAAACATCAGCTGTTTACTTTCCACTCGAAAAAGGGTTGTTATATTGCAGTGATACATTAAACAACTTGACCAGAGACTTGAACAGTTAGTCCATGGTTACCTTCTTCAGCTATTGTAATTAATGAACTATGGAAAAAATTCACATTAGTAGCTGAAAAATTGGAACAGATATAGTCTTTGCACGTTTCCCAACATTCCTTCCTCTCTTTTAGTGTTAGAAGTGTCAAGAAAATTCTTTGGATTTTTTAAATTTTTTTTTTAATGTCAAAGTTGATGCTATGAATTAGGTCATCTTAGGAATCTTAGGCATTTAGCAATTCTTAGCTAGTACTCCAAATGTATTACTTCCTCAACTTCAGTGAGCAGTGTAATGGAGATGTTAATTAACATTTACATCTTTGGATGATACGTCTCCTGAATAAAGTATTCAGCATGAAGAACTGCTACCCCATGTTATCTGACTACAGGTTAAGTCCATTTCTTTGTACCTCTTGCAAACAGTCCATCTAAACCGACTAAATTTTCTTTTCTGGGTGGTTCTTTAACTAGGTGTCAGGAGTGCATGCCTGAGATCTTATATTGTATTATTTTTCATGAGATAATCAGTGAGGTTTTGTCCTAGTACAGACATAAAGGGTTCTTGCCAAACATTGTTATTTAGAAACTTTCTTTTAGTTTAAAATTGAAATTTATTCATTATATTTTTCATACCTAAGTGTTGTTTCAGTGTTATCCTTACTTTAAATAACTCATTATCTCCTCATTTTATGCAGAAAGGGCTAGCAGCTTTCAGTTTTCAAAGTTAAATGCAGTTTAATAAGATGGGACAATCTTTTGAATTAACATCCTAGTAGTCTTTCCGAAGATGGTAGTTTGTTGCAGAATTGTCTTAACTACAACATTTGAATTCACCTAAGCAGGCTTTAAAAATATCTTTCTCCTTTCCTGGATGCAGAATTTCAAACAGGCAAATAATCACCAGCCAAACTAGTAACATCCTTAAAGAACAGGCAGTAGCATCGTGCACACCATGAGTTAAGATTCATGCATCTTATAGAAAATAACTTCCCAAAACCTTTTACATGATTTTACTGTATTATAAATGTTTAGTGGTTTGTTTTGTGTGTATTTTCTTTCTTTTTTTCCCTATTTGCAAATCATGGGCAAGCCTGAGATATACTATCATTATTCCAAATATGTTACCAGTAGTATAAATGAGCTGTTATTTTCCTGTACGTTCACTGACACCATAGTTGACATACAGGTAAGAAGTAAAGGTGGGTAGTACAAGGAAAACTGTGAGATGAGCAAAGCAGGAAAATATGAGTGTCACTTGTAAAAGAATTTTAAACCCAGAGTTCTGATAGTAAAACACTGTGTATTGGCCCTTACAGTCAGATACTGGGTGTAGATAGTAGCTTCTAATAATTTCTCTGCAAGATGGCTGGGAGAATGTTCATTTAGTTGCTAACTATATGCATTTTTTTCCAAACTAAATGCTGGTATCTTTTCTAGGACTGCTTCTTATAGGTAGGATTCCTAGTGAGTGTTTAATTTTCAAATCTTAGCACGACCTAGAGAAAGAAATATCCTGTAATGAGTTTAGCAAATGACTGCCCTCAAAGCTTTATATGTGAGGAACAAAGGTTTGTCCTGTCCTATTCATTTGGTAACCCTGACAAAATCAGAAATGTTTAAAGAACTGTAATAGCTGTTATGACCTTCCTTCAGACACAGAGTAAAACAGAAAATAATTTCACTTTCCATTAAAGCTCTGGTATATTTTATCTCTGTCAAAACAAACAAATGAAAAAAGCCTACAGAATACTTTCTATGAGTATTAAAAGACCTGCAATTCATTTGTATTCATTTAATCTCGATGCTTTTCTGTTGAGATAACACAATACATAATTTGACAGCATTTGTTTCTGATGATTCTTTCCTGGCTAATGGCAAGCAGTTCTACCATCATCTGTATTTATTTAATTTATTTATCCTGCATAAATGAAGGCCCTGTTGCCAAAAGTAGCTATTTTGTTTAGTGTTGTATGTGTTTATGCAGATTTTTATTTTGTGCAGTCAAAAATCGAAAGTGTACTTATGCGTGTTTGTTCATTGCTCTGTGCTTCTTGGATGTCTCACAGGAGGCAATAATGACGTATGGAATTGTCTAGTTACAAATCGTCTTGTACAAAAGTAAAATTATAATTTTGATTAGCTTGAAAAGGAATATTTTGTTGCTCTCAGAAGTCACTATCCAGAAATTTCAGTCAACTTTGGGGGCTTTTCTGTATGTGCTGTTTTCCCAAATTGAGTTCATGCATCTTTCAGGCAGATGGGCAATTTTATGAAGTTTATAAAGGGCTGAACGCTTTAATGGATCTGTCAAGCATGGTTTCTTTTTTAAAAGTTACTGATTTGCAAACAAAACATTAATAACTTGTTTCTAGCAATTATAAAGGATTTATTTTAGTAGGACTTGGTCAAATCAGGCTTTCCAAATTAGAGTAAGTTCTGCATATAGCAGAAGATTTTGGTGAAGAAGGGAGTGCCAGAAGCAAGACTGTGTACCTGCCATGAGCCTTTGAGCATTCCACTCTGCCTTCCCAAATCAGAGATATCAAGTATTTTTACCTGGGATGGTGATTTTTTTTTTTTTTCTTTATATCCGGTTGTATGCTTATGCATTCTGAGAGTACATGCTTCGTTTTTTTCAGCTTTGCAGGGCTGCTGCATAACTCCACTGAGACACAGCACACAGAGGCAAACAAATCTGTTGATTTCATTTACGGTCAGTGACTTAGCAACCTTTGTTCACCTGGTGTATGAACTCCCATAACTGCCCTCACCATGCACAAATTCAAGAAATAAGCATTAGGACAAATGCTTCAAACCTGAAATAAAGCTAATAATGAAAATAAAATGCATACATCTAACAAAATAAAAGAAAGAAAATAAATGTCAAAAACATTTCTGAAAAGCTAGTGTATAATATAACGCTTGTTTGAAGGTAGTATCTCCAGTCTATCGATATTATTTTGTTCCATAATGTAATGCTGGCTGGAGAGGTGACCAGACTGCCCAGGCTTGAGAGAGGCCAGACTCTTGCAGTGTTCTGGCAAAGCAGAGTGCACTACACAATATGGAAAATCCTAACTGCTTAGAACAGGTAGTTGTTAGAGATTTCGCTTTTATGTGGTGGAGAAAACACTTGTCATCACGCCTGTATAACACACTGCAAATATGTGCATGGCATTCAGGGATGCAGATTTCCAGTCTCTGCTGATTTCTGGTTTTGGAAGCTTGAGTGGATGTTGCTGTTGTCAGATGAGGAGG
>Ga0181612_124947_pt1 | contig 28189 bp, 10 predicted proteins | sample HoacroProtozoa21_FD_119630 | JGI IMG/M metagenome (GOLD analysis project Ga0181612, IMG submission 119630) | Hoatzin crop microbial communities from Cojedes, Venezuel. Combined Assembly of Gp0051906, Gp0051904, Gp0051908 | reverse complement strand
CCTGTGCAGCCTGCTGTAGGTGACGCTGCTTCAGCAAGAGGGTTGGAGTAGATGACCCACAGAGGTCCCTTCCAACCCCTACCATTCTGTGTGATTCTGTGTAAACTTCCTCCTTTCGCTTACTTACAAACAGGCAGGGCTTTTATCTCCTTGGGTGGGACAGTGTATTTTTGATCCCTCAGGCTTCCTGGTATCATAACAGCAACTCAGCAGAGATGGTCCAGCTATTTCCTCTGTCAATCTCCACCAGTATTCTTGACAGAGTGACTGCAGCTGAATGATAGCAGGTAATTTCCAGCACCTATTTTCCAATGCTAAAGAGTCAGAATAAAAGTTGCACTGGCAACATTGAAGGAAAGAAAAAAAAGGGAAAGAAGGAGAACAGAGAGAAAAGGAGGGAAAGGCAAAGGCAAAGGGAAAGGAAAGGGAGAGAGGGAAGGGGAGAGGGAAGAAAGGACATTTTTCAGAGTAGAATTGTCTAATATAAAGGTAAATGTCTGCATGATTTCCTAAACACTGGGTTAGAAATCTCAGCCATGAGAGTTCATTAAGTTCATTTAAGCTGTATATCTATGTCAATATGAAGGCACATGCATGTTGTTTTATAACCCAGGACAACAGCCCATTTTCTAGAAAATCTACTGTAAGTGGAAACATACATAGGAAAGGAAACAAATGGGTTTAAATTACATTCTGGTTGGAAGGGGAAAGGCCATGAACTCAATCTAGTCTTGCAAATGCAAAAAAAAAATACTTTTCAGAGCTTCATTTATCCTCAGAATTCATGAGATCTGCTCAGCCTCATTAGAGTGTAGTGGTAGAACAGGAGTAAGGTGATATGTCACTGTTCTTTCAACAAGAAGATGGCACAAACCAAGTAAAGTAGGTAGAAATACTTGGAGAAAGCGAAGGAATTATTCCCTTTGCCTATTGCTTAGCATAATACAGACTAAAAAAAATCATTTAAAGCTTATATGTCTGTAAAGCCAGTTCTCACAAATCTCCAACAAGGTCAACTACCTCTAAAAAAAAATTGTACAGTTCATATTCCAATTCACATACACATACATATGTATACGCAGATACACATATTTATGCATATAGATATGTATGCATACACAAAATTTTACAGTGACCAATCCCTTCCACCATCCACCTGAACCTTTCTTTGAGAAGTATTTAGTCTTACAAAATTCCATTATCTTTAAGGATTCTCTTTTTTTCTGTAATTTATGAAATATAGTATGTAATGATACCTTTCTTCACCTTTGCTAAAGGCTTTCTATTTTCCATCTCAGCAGCATCTTTAAGTGCCTAAGATGACAGAATAATGGGAAAAGAAAATGTTCTGTTCTCCTTCTTCAGAAGTGAGTTCATGCCCATGGGATGTGCCAGATTTTAGTGCTAGAAAACTAAGTCCTCTTATGCACTACGTATAAACTACTGATGCGGTTTTAACAACGATAGCACAAAGAGCTCTGCCTGAGAAGCTTAACTGTGCACAAGAATGACCAACTTTAGAGACAGAAGAGTACTTCAGCGTCAGTTAGCTTCTTGGAAACTGGGACATTGGCATCATCAGAAATTCCATCACTTCATGAAAAATAACTGTTATTTTCAAATCAGAACAAATTGCTGGATTTTCTACATTTCTCCACAAAACTGAAATTGTTAAGTATTCCCTGCCACCCTGATCTCATTTGAGCATTTGAGATCCTCTAAGAATTATTTGATTTATTTGATATTAGCATGTATACAATGCCCACCTGGTTGAATTTTTTATGAAGTCAGTTTCATATACTAGTCATATTCTGATTATTATCAAACTAAAATAAAATGAATTTATTCTTTTTACATTGACTTTTTTGTTTTTCATTTTTTTCTTGCTGGAAATATACTCAAGACTGAGATGTCCTTTACTATAATAATTTAGTAGTACATAAAAGTGAACATTATTTTTTTAATTAAAACATCCTCCTTTAATCCTTTTTTGGCCAGCCACACAACTGGAGTGACTGCATAGCAGCAACTGGATTGTGAAGGACTTAAGACTAATATTAAAATACTACTTCACATCAGTCACTTAACAGTTTTTAAGCCTGGACTGTCATAATACTCTGCTTTCAGTCTGTAGATACCACTCCATTTAGCTTTGAGTTGTTAGACAGAACTAGAGAAAGTTGCTCGGTCTGCAATTTATGTTTGTCATCAAACATACTGTTAGACATTAACATCAGAAAGTGGTAGTTACAAACACCTATGGCATTGTCATCCATGCCTATAGAATATCATGATACATAGAAAGAGACAACCAAGCAAACGTACTCAGAAAAAAGCATGAAAGTACATGTGTACCTACACATGAGTTTGCATTGCCTGGACTACGTACAGCACAAGTCCTTGTCAGTCAAAATGGATACCTGTGAGAAGAATGAATAAAAATTCAATTCCATAGAAAAGACCATTGCTGTCTGATGGGGTAAAACCTCCAGCTCCATCTTGATATAACTTCATATTCCAACATGATCAGTATTACGGAAAGGTTTGTTTAAATTAACATTTTCAGGAAAAAAGTAAATTTAACTTTTTCTAAAACTGCCAAGCTACTTCTAAACAGCTGTATAGAAGGACATGTTAATAATCTACATCCAGCTGATTCACACAGTTGCAGTGTTCAGAAGTTTTCGTCACTGGAGACATACTATTACTGCAAATTTCTTGCTGTTTTGTCTTCAAGTATAAAATATTGTAACTGTAGGAAGAGAAAGTGGGATTATAAAGGCGGACAGCACAACTCCTAAGTAAATAAAACAAGGCCTGGAGGAGCTCAGTAACTTCCAGGATTCACTTTAACAACTAGATGGAGCATTGTTGTGAAATAAAAGAAGGCATAGCTGAATTTTTGGTCCAGAGAGGTAGCAATGACTGCTACCTCTTTTCTTACACTAATTTAGCTCTTCTGACTATTCTCAGCATGGTATGGCATTCTGTTACTTCTTTCCCTTCCCTGTCAGTCACTGGGATTTATGTGTGATTTAGTGTCTCCACAGTGCCCTGTCTCCAGGAAGAGCAGACTGGCAATTAATCCATATTAGAAGCCAGCAGAAAACTATGGATCAAGATTGGTACAAAGGGCCCTTTAAAAAATACCGAGACTCATATCATTGGCCAAGGCCTAGGTAAGACAAGGCACTGTTCTCTGAAGAGTTAGACATAAGCAGCTGCCCCCAGACACAGGGGAAAAATGCACAGACTTGATTTTGGGCTTTAGAACTTTAACTCTACCAGTTGCATATGTATATTACTGGTTATACATATTACTGTATATACATGCCAATTACGTGCATGGACAAACACCTCTCACAGGTTCAATAAATAATTTTCTTTCAGATAGGATCATGCACTGCTCTGACCACCACGTTGTTTAAATGGTGCATCCACAATTCCTTTTCTAGCCATTTGTCTGGAAATCAGTTTACTTAGTGACATGGCTATGTCTGCAAAAGTACGGATCTTGTTACCCCTCCCACTGCCATTTCTCATGCATACCTACATATGACAGCTAGGAATGCTTGCCAGGCTGTGCAGGCATGTGACAAACCCTAAACAGGCATGCCATTAGTGTCTTCTGTCACCACTCTAACATGAGGATTAACTGGTGCAAAAGCGGTTCAGTCAGCCTGCTACCTCAAGCTGAATTCCATCCACTAAACTTAACTACTGTATTTATATCTTTCTACAATTACGCAATTTCATGTGAGCAACTTACAGAAAACAAAAAAAAACCCCAGGAATATTTCACCAAGATCCAAAAAGCCTCATTTGACAGAAGTGTTAATGATACGCTTAAGCAGGTAACAGAAGAGGAATTTAATTCAGGACCCTCCCTCTCCCTCCCGGCTCTGCCTCAATGCAGTTTGTTTCTCATGTAGGTTCATCAGAAGATGCATTTTCAAAGGACAATACTTTAAAAACGTGGCAGAAGTATATTTTATTGTGTGTCACACGTAAGGAATTACACATTTATTCTCTCTGGTACATCTGCTAAAAAGCTGAGACCTATCTTTTCACTCCTCTTAATTTATACCTGCATTTTTGTGCTTCCAAATACATTGGTGGTGCAAGTCAGGGATTTTGCAACTCAAATGATCTGATTTATCATTGCCATCAAGTACCTTGAAGTGCACACTTTCTTGTGACCACTGAAATGGAGGTACAAAGGAAGATCTGTCTTTCAAAAACTCATTCCTCTCATAAGCTGTCAAGAAATACCAGGTAGAGGGGAAAAAATGAGAACTACAAAATAAAATATAATGAAAGGTGCAGTACAGATCTGTAAAACTACATCAACATATCATGAATGTTGTGGTAAGGTGCCTTTTATCTTACTCCTTTGCACTCCTGCTTTTCCTTTTTATGCAAAGAAATCTCAAGGTCCCAGTACTAAACCCTGAAAGCTAGTCCTTTATCAGCATCTCTGATAAGCTTTTCTACAAGCTTTTAAGGAGTCTTGGTCTCAAAATGTTGTGGCAAATGACAATGTTCAATTAAAATTCAGCTTGAAATAAGAACTTTTATGCCTGCTGTAACATATTGCTTAATAAGCTATTACAGGACTATAGTGCTGACAAACTGTGTGTTGGAGAAGATTTTAAACTTATAATTTTTTTAGAAATCAAAAAATTCGGACTTGATTGTAATAACCTGAAAAAATTTTTGTGACTCAGAACATATACGTATATTTATGTATTACAGATCTTGCTGAAAGCTCTGGAAATTCCTTTCACCACATAGTACTTGCATGAATGATGGGGTTTTGTCCTTTCTGCTGCTTATTTTTTCTTGTTTTTCCTTGTCGTTGATTCTGAGGACAGCACGCTCTTTTCATCTTGCTAGAGATATGGCTCTGCATAAATCTCTCAGGAGATCTTACTTTACTCAAGCAAATTTATGGTAAAAAAATAAAAAAAAGGATTGCTTCCTTATGTCTGTATAATTTCAGTTGTGTAAATCAGTGCATTGACCTCAAAGACAACCTGACTTTATTGTGGATCCCCCTTGTTCACAAAGTTTGGGTTGTAAATTATAGTAGCTGTAAAATCTTTTGCTTCCATGTTATGCAGCAGTAGATTACAATTTTTTCAGTAAGTGTTTGCACATAAACTTTTATTTTCCTTGTACAGAAACAAATCTAGAGAGAAAAAACAAAAACAAAGAAGAAATAAAACAGAAAAAAATAAAGAAGTTGTGAGGAAGAGTGAAAACTGAGACTTGTTGATATATATTTTCTTGATGACCTGGTTGAAAATGTTATCTGGTTTGGAAGTATCAAGCAGTTTTGCTAGTAACCTGAGACGAAGCTAGGTAAAGAATAAAATACATCTAGAAAGCTTCATGTAAACTACAGAAATGAAAAAATAAAAAATATATATGTGTTAATTATAGGGTGTAGACCTAGATTTGCATTTCCATAAATCCTTCTTTTGAATTGTTATATTGGCTAGTAATTAAGAGACTTGTGACAAAATATTTGATTTATATTCTCAGCCAGGTCTGGACGCTACTAGGTACTGATTTCAGTGGAGTTTTAAGATGTACCTGCAATGTTTTTTGTGCTGTCAGATATTTCTGGAGTGCCCATGGAGTTTATGGGGACATGCCAAACTTTCAGCTCTGGGAGAATTTTGTTTAAAACATGAAGTCACAACATTAGCAATGGAGCAAGGCTGTTGTATCAGTTTCCTATATATATCTAGAATAAAATCAGGGTATTGCATTTTTTTTGTAACAGAACAAAATCAAATTAAATCATGTAGCACATATATAAAATTCAAATTTCATTAGATCTCAAAGAAATCACTTCCTATGAATTTAGTGCTTGAATCTAATTCATTTTTAGCCAAATATACAACATCAAAGAAATGCATGGAATTTGTTGTAGACAGTCTGTTTTACATAAGGTTTATTTGATCATGACAGAGAAAATCTAAGATCACCATTCCTAACGTCACACAAAAAAGGTTGAAAAATTGATTTACAAACTGCTAAAAAAAATACTTTCCAAATAAAGAGAGGGAAAATATTACCCTTCTTCTGATTAGTCTCTGTTTATGTTTTTTTTTTTTGTTGTTGTGTGTTTTGGCTTTTTGATGTTCTATTTGGTTGTTTGTTTTTTTAAAGTGAGCTGATTCACTTTTGCTACACCAATTCAGTGTATATTTTCTAATCTTTGTATATACAACCTATACAAAGTGTTAATAGGCCAGCAGCACAGGTCAGAAATACTTCTCTATTATCTTGTCTATGATAATCCATTTTCTGAATCTTGTACAAAACTAAGCAGAACAGCTAGTCTAAGCTATTTAGAAGTGAGTTAGTCATAAAGAAGAGAGAAAACCCTTCGACAACTGATAATTTTACATCATGTCAAAGATCTTTACCATTAAAAGTAAATACTGCATTCTTCAATCTGAGCTATGTAATACATTTCTGTAAGGAACCCAGAGATTAGACATTGTTCATTACTGGAGGATTTGCAGGACTTTTAAGTATGATATGTAGTGATACCTGCTACAAAGAGAAGAATATTGTCTAAACAGTGTGAAAATAAATGCTGTATTCACAGATAAGGAGAGCAGTTTTAAATCCATTTTAAGAGTCACACAAGTAGGTGTCAGCCATTGTAATTAATGACACAGGTTGGAAAGTTGTAAGAGACCAAAATTGTGTTTATGGATTAGTAATCTCTTGTGGCCACAGGTGTCCAGAAGTGTTTCTTCTCTTCAGAGGGAAAAAAAAATCAGAAAGAGGGAGAGGTGTGACAGGTTAAACCTGAGTAATTCATACTTCAGTATGGAGCTTCCAGCAAAGAAGTAAGGGTGAGCCCCTGAATTACTCCTGCCCCAGCTACCGTAAATATTGCTTTGCAGCAGTGAAATCTTAATTAGTGCTTTTCTTTCATTTAACTATTCCAGTGGGTAAGAGATGCCTTGTACCAATTTTTATCTTTTCACTCCCCATCTCCCTCCCCTGATCCCTTTTCTTTTTTTATTTTTGTACCTCAGATTTCCAGGGGTAATGGTGTCTACAAATTAAACTAACTGGCCACAGTGTTCTATGATTATTGTCCAAGTGAAACATATTTATCATATTCGCTTTTTAATTTCCTGTTCTAAGATTTCTGTTAAACACATATTACTCATGAATGACAAAAGGATGAGAATAACATGAGAAGCTATTTCCCAGGGGGAGCAGGTACGTTCAGAGTGTGTTTATTACTCAGCTAATGCTCTTCACCAATAACTGATTGCACATTCTATTAAATTTTGTGCTCTGCTTTCTAAAAACTGTATATGTTATCAGGTGGGGTTACACGTGTTAGTCCACTGAGACCAATGACGTCTACTGCCTCTCTTAACACTTCAGGACATTGTCTTTTTTCCTCCTAGTCTCTCGTCATCTCTCCCACCCTGGCCTCATGGTTGCGTGTTGGCTTGAGTAAGAACGCCAAGTAGAAGTGCCCAGAAGTTCTGTTCCCTGTGTTGCAAATGTAAATTAGAGATCCATGGACAATTTCAGCTCTCATAAAATCTTACTTTAAGGCACCCTGGCTTGAATTATTAGTGCATTGCAGTCTGTTTTAATTAATATAGTTCATTAACATATAATAAGAATTCAGAAATGTAATTGAAAATTGTTGAAAAGAATCTGACTGATAATAAAAGATCAATACTCAGGTGATATTATTGGTTTTAAACACATAGGAACAACATTAAATATCATCTACATTGGGTGCATATACTTTACATCTGGAAGAGACCGCAGGTGAGCATTGCACACAGTTACCACTGAGCTTCCTTCTCTTCCCAGCCTCCTTCCTCTGGGGTGTAGAAGCTGCTGTGTGATTTTGGAACAGAGTATGAGAAGCCTTCTGTCCTTGGATATCCGATGCTATTTTTTTCTTCTTTCAATTTTCCTCTTTATGAAATACAAATACATAGTTTGACTGTGACTGCCGTGACATGGGAGCATTCAATGTGTAAACAGAGTGTTTGGCTATTTGTGGTGTGTTCTGATTACAGTCTTTTGTAAATGAAATTAATGTGCCTCTTTTTCATGTGTTACAAAGCCATACCTCAGTAAATATACAGCATGGAGTAAGGGGCAAACACGGGATTTCTGCATTCTGTCTGTGTCTTTCCTATTTCACTGAATTCTGTGAATTTCAATTGCCATGTCTATAAAATGCAGTACTGAAATTTAAGGTACTTTACCAATACTGCTGCAACTGTGGGGACATCCCTGCCCCAAATTTAAACTGACTTTGGTAAAACAGACCTGAGTGTGCTCTAGCACTTGCCTTTCTTCCAGTCTGAAGTCTGCTGCTGTGCTGTACTCTACAGCAGTTATATTGTGTAATATCTCAGTTAAAATCTAACATTCAGATACCTTCAGGACCTGCAGTCACATCAGAGCTGTGTGTTAACCAGTATCAGCAACTTCAGATGTTGAACTAATGATAAATCAGAAACTTGACCCCCTGGACTCTCAAATTAGGTGGACAGACAGCTATAAAAGTGATTCAAAGAAAGCAACTCCCAAATCTGACAGTGGTTAAACTCTTAAATATTCTGCATTTTAGTCCTTATGCTGAATAAAATAGAGCCAGGGACCGACCATTGACTATGAGGCCAGCTAGCCCCAGCTGACTTGTAATACATGCTGTTTATGCTGGCCCACACCAGCTAGTTGGAGGAAGTTAGCTGGGGCAGTCCATAATAGATCAAGTCCACAGTGAAGAAGTGTAGGTCCAGCAATCCGTCTGGCTCGCTTTTCTTTAACAGCACTTTCTTCACCAAATTATGAATGCGTACGGGTCTATTCATCCCACCTACCACGAGACATCTGACTGAAGGACTAAAGTTGTCTTGTTTAACTAGACTCCCTTCACAATCAAGGAGAGAAACACACGTGCCCAAAAGACAATTCATCCCACGTAAGAACTTAATGAAGGCAGTATCATGAGTCTAAAGTCAGGCAAAATAAATCTGTTTCCTATTGCTCTCCATTGTCTCTGGAGGAGCCAGAAAAATACTCTGTCTTTCACTAAGGTGGCAGGATTTAGGCACTAATTTCTTTCTTATTGACCTAAACTTCATATAGTGTGACCACCTGTCTTCCCTTCCCTTAAACGTTTTTTTTAACCGAACAGATTAAAAAAATAAGATATTAAGTAAAAACATTCTTTTGATACTTTTATTGAAATATGTGTTTTCAAAAACCTTTTGCCAAATAATCTGCCACGATATATCACTTACATTTAATCACTACTTTGAACATCAGGCTTAGAAGAGGTCCATCTGAACATCTCTCGGTATCTGGCAGTAACAATTTTTGCAAGGTTGGATCAAAGTTTATTAATAGGCATTCTGCAAATGTAGGGAATAATATGACATTGAGTAGGAAGAACAGATGTAACACCAATGAAGTTTCCTACAGCTCAACGGATGGGTAAGTTTTGCTTGTTGGTTTGTCTGATTTTTAAATTCACATTCTTTTGCTGTGGAATCAAGATCATAGAAAATAAGGACCAAATTACTCTTATAAGTAACGGATTACTATGTCCTCTCTTACTATAATCTTATCTCTTTAACCACTTATACAGTAATTGTTCAACAGAAGACTGACACTTATCTCTGTTTCCTGGTTGTGATCCTGCAGGATTGCAGCCATTAAAGATTCATCAAGCAGAAGAAGTGCAAAGTCTTTCTTGCCCATTTTTCAAGCATCTTTATTAAGGTTTCTCTTTTTTCATTTACCTGTAGCACATGATCTCTCCAGTAACTATGTGCTGGTACTTGATGTTCTTTCTGCTCAACAACAGGGTCAATTAATTTTTTTTAAATTCCTTTTGGATTTAGTTTCCTTCTCTTGGACTAGCAAATCAGACTGAGCAGAGTTGGAGAACAGCTGTCTGTTCTTTTTCCACAAGATTTATGTATTTAAATTCTTGATTACAAAGGTTGGACATTTATAGAAAGTGAAGCTATGGACAAGCAAAGTATTTTTAGTATTTGGACTTGAGTCAATGAAGATAGTGTTGGATACTATAAAAATACAAAAATTTTAAGTAAAAACTTTGATCTCAATGTGAAGAATTTTGTTCAGTATGTTGCTTTCCAGATTCTCTGAACTTTTATTAGATGTTTGTATCAACAAGAAAATACCATTTGCTATGTCTCATGAAACATATTCTTAACTGGACATTCTTAACATGTCCATTTTCTGATGAAATATCTTCTTAACTGCACTTAACTAAAGCTGATTTCACCTGCTTGTATAGATTTTGCATATTTTTAAATGGCTTATTAAATGAATAAATAAACAAACAAACATTATGTTTGCAGTGTACCTCCCTTGTTTTTCATCACCCAGAGAGTAAAAGACCTGCATATTAGGTCCTGTTCTTCCAGAGAGAGCTTATGGTCTTTCCTTATATGTGTCAGAAGAGTGTTAATGTGTGTAACTGGCATATTAAGAGAGATAGTGAGGAAAGGGACTTGAACACTTTGATTCATGAATCCTTCCAGCTGCAGCAAACCATGCCTTATACTCAGATGTAAGTCCTAGAGTCAGAGGAAGGGCAGGGAGGGAGAAGTATTACAAGTACAGGACAGACCTAATGCCCCAGAATACATGTGCATTTCACAGTAGGTTGTTCCTGGATTGAAAAAAAAAAAAAAAAAAAAAGAAAGAGTAAAAAAACAAGGCTTGGGAGTAATATCTGGAGATTTAGAGTTTTCCTTTTTCCACTTACTCTAACTCCCAAGTGAGGATTAAGCCCGCTCTTGACTTCTTACAGTCACTTTCTGTGAGGTTTGCTTTACTGGTGCTCATGCCTGTTTTCAGTTGGAGAAATGGCATATACCATGCCGTCCTACAGCATGTCCAGTGTTTGAAGCAGTCCTGAACCCAGAGGGATCTGGGAGTCAAAGCTCTTCCTGAAGACAAGCTGGTACTCAATGTGAGCTTCAGCGGAGATTAGATCAGCAGCAGATGAGAAGCCATGCTGTTCTCAGTTGGGAAATCTTGCCACACCATTAATCACTGCTTTCTCAGCTCTGTAAGAGGTGACAACTCAAGATGGAGTCTGCTTAAGAGTTCTTGCAGAAACTCAGTATGAATAGACAGAGACTTCCCTCCAAGAAGGTGATTTTCATAGTTCTCCACTTAATCTCAAGGACTGAACACACCCCACAGCTGAAGAGTTGGAAAAGGGAACTGTTAGACTGAGGAAAGATTAGTACAACTCTATTACTCTACAACTAATCACGTGAAGCTACTTGCCCATGAATGTCATTTGATGGGAAGTGAGAGTGGATAATTTGGTACACTAATGTCAACCAGCATGGCGTTATTCTTCCCCAGGTGCAGGATTTATAATTCCCCTTTGTCGAACTTCATGAGATTCCTGTTTGTCTTTTCTCCAGCCTGTTGAGGTCTCTTTGAAAGACCACCCTGAAAGGCAACAAAACTGTCTGGTGTATCAACCACTCCCTCCAAATTTCTGCTACCTGTAGATCTGCTCAAGGTGCACTCAGTTCCATCATTCAGTGTATCGCATACTCTGCAAGGTGTCTATGCTTTCCTGAGAGATGGACAGAAAGAACTTTTGTTATGTGCAGACAAATCACGGTTTGAATGACCTTTGATGGAGCTGAGCTGTAAATTTTATGCACAATGCAGTTTGTAACAGCAAAAATCTCCTTGGTGGTTTTGATTAAACTTCGCAAAGCTGGGGATGTGCAAATTGAACTGCAGTGCATACACAGACTTAGTTAAAACCCTCGATGGAGTGAATTTTCGTGCTCTAGACCCTAATACTGCAATAAGACTTGTCTGTAGCGACAGGAGTGACATTCACCTTCATTTTGCTTGAGGGGACAATGGAGGATTGCACAGTTCATTGTCATTTTTTATTAAAATAGATAAGAATGGACTCTAGGTTGTGACCCTTGTATTCAGTGAGACCTCCAAAAATCACTCAGCTGCAGAGACAACATTCAAGAACACCCTCGAGGCTGTGTATGTTCTATAGCAAGAGAACCAAAGAGCCCAATGAAAATGCTAAATGAATATTTTTCCTGCCTTCGTCCAAATGTTATTGCTCTATGTACCTGTCGTGTAAGATCAGCTCTGAAAGTTTTTCAGGTAAATTTGAATCTGGACATATTTTTTTACTGCTGGTAACAATAATAAATAATAGAAATATAACAGTATTAGGCTGTGAACTTTCCTCTGGTCATGTACTGTATAGACATACCAAAGAACAAATATTGAGAAATACAGAAAACATTCATTATTAAGTAGCAATAATCACATTACTTGTCACCTCCTTTCCCTAGTAACACAAGACAAATTGTTCCATTCACTTACTTTTGGGTAAATGTCTACTGCCTCTACCCTGAGATGTTAACTACATTTTAATCTGAGCAGTCCATTCTGGACAGAGTCAATATTTGCGTAGTTGTCTATAATGATGGAAGTGAACAACAAACGTCCATGAGGTCACACAGTACTGCATGGTATTTGTGGGTTCAGCAGCTACAGAATGAAGAACCTAAGTACACATAAGACTCAGGGTCTCCATGGGCTACCATATAGAAATCTTGCATTCTAGAAACAGATTAGAGACAGTAACTAGTAAACGGTGGTGAAAGAACTACTTTTCTTGTTCTGTCAGATGATCAAGAAAATTTAAAGATTCCTCCTTCCACTAGGGAATGGTATTTCCCTGCTTTCAAACAAACAGACAAAAATCTGTGGATTTTTGTTTCATGGGGTATTTTTCCCCAATTTGGTTTTTGTTTTCAATAGCTCTTTCCCAGTTGTCTTTCTGGTCACCGTCTGAAATACTGACTTTGATCACTCTTCCATATATTCTTTGTATTTTGGCTTGCACCTGTGAAATGCATGCTCTGTGAAGTGCTTAGTAGCTTCTCTGCAGTGAAATGAAGTTGAAGCTTACCAGCTGCATCAGAGACTCCCCTTCTCTTTCATCTCTCTCTGTCACCTTGCTTTCCTCTCGTCTCCAAACCCTATATCCACTCCAGTCTCCTACTCTCTGCATTTAGTACTGCAGCATCTTTTGGATCCACTTTTCACTTGTTCTTCTTCTATCTGCCCCCCACAGCTTCAGGAAGACAGGGTTTCAGCTAGGTAGTGAGCTCCTTCAGCCCACTTGAGTTAGCGGTGAGGTGGAACGGCTTGAAGTGCTGACTCAGCACAGTGGAGCAGGCGCTGCTTTGCACAAACACTTAAACAACAGTGCTGATGGTGGCCGAAAAAAAAACCTACATGAAAATTACACAGTCCATGAAATTTATTACAACTGCAGTTTGCCACTTGATTTCCTTATTTGCATATGCTATTTTGGCTTCATGTGACACTGTATTTTAACACATGTATTTCTACATATAAAAATCCATTCTGATCTAATAGAGATAATGTTCCATTACATATAGATACATACATATCCATTACATATAAATGTCTGTATGAAAAATATTTGTATTTCTGAACTTTATTTTTTCTTTTAAATCATATGGGTTTGGAAAGATCTTGAAGCATCTCCAATCTGTGCTTGTTAAGAACACTTGCATGAGAAAAATCCTCAGAACCCTTACTCCCTATATCTTTCTTCTTTGTTGCTTTTATATACAGCTTCTAAATAATTTGCAGAATGTAATTTGTAATTAAGGGCATTCTTACTCACATATGCAAATTCTAATGAATACTTGTCATGATTTTTCTATTTTTAATAACTTTACTACTGCTACTCTAAAAATTGTTAAAGATCAGACCCATTTTTAATAGGTCAGTGTTCTTTTTATAGTTACCTGACTCATTTATTTTGTTTGCCTTTGCATGAATATTACTTGTTTGCTTTATTTGATGATGCTAGCAACAGAGGAAGTAAATATTTCTTCAGGTTTGGTGCAGAAAGTAATTGTAAATTATAATCTCTAAAACACACTGTGAATATTCCGTAAAAGGTGTGAATATTTATTTCTCTTTAATGCGCAGGGAAATTCTATAGAAAAGCAAAAAAATACAGCTATGTTTCTTGTTTTTTCTGTGTCAATAAATGCCAGTAACAAAAATGCAAGGTTAGAAATAAAAAAATCTTTCAAATATAGATTGCATGGTTTAGGTACAGTCATCTTCATATTTGGGTCTTAATCCAAAGCCTCAGTTCGTTAACGAAAAAAAAAATCTGAGCCATTTTCAACTCAGTTTCAAATCAAAATTGAATCACATCTGATTAAAATCATATAAATTCATCTGGAAGGAACATCATGAAGTCATCTAGTCCATCTTCCTTCCTCACAGGTGGGCTCAACTATACCTAAAACGTTTGTCTTGAAAAATCTTTCATGATGAAGATCCTACAATTTTCTAGGTGATGCACTCCGGTGTTTAACTATCCTGGCATTTAGAAACCTTTTCCTAAAATCTGACCTATGTCTCCCTATTCACAACTGGAACCAATGGTTTTTTGGCCTGTTCTCGTATTTGAAGACTGTTATCAGATCTGTCACAGTATTCTCTTTGCAGAGATAAACAGTCTCAATCTTTCATTACAGGACATGTGTTTTTACTGATTGATCATGCCCACTACCCCTCAGCTCCTCCTCTTCAGTTGTTTTTCAACTGGTTCACACCTTTCCTGACTTGCAGCGTGCCCCAGTAAACATAAGTTCTCCATCTGGAGCCTTGGATCCTTGTAAAACTGAAGGATACTTGACATATCTTTCATACTGCACTCCTGATGCTGTCTGGGTTTCTCTGTAGGAGCATGTCAGCATCAAACAACTACCTAGAATTGCATTTGTCTGCAATTATACTGCATTAGTAACATATAGGACTCAAAATGGTTTACTTAAATAATAAGAGTCAATTCTTTCCATCTTTTGTTTAGGTGACCAACTTCCTCTTATTGGATATGGTTGGATTACTCAATGAAACAGATATTATTCAAGAGAAAAAGAGGCAACAATGTCAAGGCTTTGATTAATAATTGGGTAAATTCCTTGGGCACAAAGGTACTGCACTAAATAACATTTTTTGTTTTGTACATGTGAACTGAAACAGTGGAATCAGAAATCAACTGAAATTAGTCATCATTCTAAATTAGCCTGCATGATTGCATCTGCAATATTATGTGACTGTATTTCAAGTTGTATTTGACCTTGATTTTGATTTAACATACAAGAAATAGTTGGAATCCATGACAGAGTGTCTCCTTTTTTTTTCTTTTTTTTTTCTTTTTTTTTTTTTAGGAATAGAAAATTATATCTTAGCTGCAGTGAATACGAAGGGTCAAAGCCTTAGCTGATGAGAATTAGATGCAATCAATGAGCTTTTATCCATATTCATCAGCTGAAGATCTAGACTAGAAATTTAAATTCTTGTTTCCAGAACGTATTCATGCAAGTCAATTTATTTTGGCAGTGTAATCAATACCTCTGCAAATAAAAATTATTTACCATAGCATGACCAACATACTCTGGAGGTCATTACAGTGATTTCATATAGAAGTTCATCCATTATTATGGGGTAATATTACAAGATCCACGATGTTTTCATTCAGATATTTTTAGCAAAGTAAATTATTTCAGTATGCTACAGTTAGGATGATCATGGGAGACTATATCCGAAAGCTTTACCACTGACCTGGAACCTGGTGAGCTATTCATCTACAGTTTACTCCTGCAAGTTTTTCTTCTTAGTTTTTCACAAATAACTTTTTCAGTTTTGAATTAACCCAAAATATTGGATGCAGTGATCATGTACTTCTGCACTCTTGATCCTATTATGCGTAATCTTTCTGAAACTGGTAATACTGACATTTTGTTTGAGACTGGTAACTTAAGAAACTTATTCACTGCTGTATAATTTCAATGACTGAATCTGAAGGTTTTAAAATAAACCTGGATAATTTTCAGGTAAATGTGATCTGCCATGTAACAACTGCGTGTAGTTATGTTGAACATTTCATAGGAAATATCAAGTACGAAATTTTATTTATTTTGCTCCTGCATTATGAAGAAAGATTAATTCTGTAAAAGATGATGGTCACTGAAATACGGTGCCATTCTAGAAGAGGAAATGGATACCAAGTTTTGATGCAACTAGCTTGAACATTTAAGTAAGTTCTAAAGTTCACTGAACAAGTTGCAATACAGTACTGTAAACAGGATGACCATGAAATCTATATTCCAGTTTCGGCTGTTATAAAAGATAGTGGTTCACCATCTAAGAGAGATAGCCTTTAAAAAAAAGATCGGTCAAACTCCTACTCCATCCATGTAGCTCCAAAAATTACTCTGCAAACACATTCAGTTCTATTATCTCTTTTACTGCACCTGTGCATTCATGTGGCACCTCTGGTCAGACAGGACGCTATGGCTGAGAAATCCTTGTGTATACTTTTTAGGAAATGAAACAGCACATCAACAAGGCATCAGCTAGTGATAGTGAAACATTCAGTCATTCATTTAATAGCATGAAAGTCTCTCACTATGACTAGTGAATTTTAACATGGGGTACTAAGCCAGTTTTCTCTGCAAGTAGTTGTGAGTTTTTGTAGAACTTCTCAAAACACTATATAAAAAGGCAGATTATTTATAAGTATATTTTGAAATTCTGTAAATTCAAAGCAGGATATTTTATGTGGGAGACAGAAACTGAGTAAATTATGTTGCTGACACTTTCTGTAAGCTGAATGAAACTCAATGTATTTCTCATATGAATTTCACTAGGAATATTCAACTGTATAGACTTTTGAGAGCATTGTCAGTACTGAGAGGTAACAAGTAATCCGACATTTGTCCTCAAAATGTTTCACACAGAGGTCAACAGCAGTTTCCCAATTCCTTTTACAATGTGAAGCTCTTCTTTACTGTTCCTTCTTTAAGGCAGCAGTGATTAATTGTTGATTGAAACATGATGTGCGTTAAAGGCAGTGAGGTAGATGACTCAAGTGAAATAGTGCTGCTGGTCCAGGGCCAGTGCCTTCCAGTAGCCCCAGTGTCTCTGCACTGTACTCCTGAAGTCAGAGTCAAGATATCCAAAACATGCATCCGCATTGGACAAGGGAAGTACACATACAACAGTATTTCTAGTAAAATGAAGAAATTACCAAACTGAAGAGATTCCAACGAAGAACCGCTAAAATACAGAGGTGGTTAAGGGCCTGAAACATATGATGCAGTAGGTGAAGCTGAGGAAGATGGGTTTGTCCAGCATTAAGGAAATGAATATCAGTGTGGGGAATCTAGTTGCTGTCTCCAAGGATCTAATGGGAGAGTATAGTAAGGATGCAGTGTGACTGTTCTTCGAAGTAGCCATTCTTTCCATAGAAGTCCCTAACAAAAGGACAAGACCTAACAGACAAAAATCACTTCTAAGTTTTCCTGAAGGTAAAGAAAAAGATTTTCGCAATGAGGGCAGTCAGAGACTGGAGCAGCATGCTCAGAGGATCTACGGAATCTCCACTCTCCCAGACAGTCAAAACTCAACTCCACATGGTCCCTAGTAAGATGAAATTATATTAGTCCTGCTTTGAGAAAAAAGTTTGCTCCAGAAAACTACAAATGTCCATTTCAGCCTAAAGCGTTCTGCAGTTCTATGGTTCTTGCCATCTCAGGTCATCACTGCTGCACCTTGCAAGAAAAGCCTTTCACAGCCATCCTACAGATTTTCAGGTCCATGGTAGAAAAGATTTTGAGAAGAGGCAGCCCAAAGGTAGGAAAAACCTCTGAGAAAGAGCTGACCCCCATTGGCAAAACACAAGACGTTCCCACTTCTCTAGAAAGGCCTGGATGGAAAGGTTGGTAGAACTGACATAGGCGTTGTGACGGATGTGGCGCTGCATGTGAACTGAATGATTTCCAGATTTACACAGCAAGATCTCAGAGATAAAGAGGAGTTTTTGTCTGCAAAGTGCTCTGTAATATGCTAGCCTCTTGAGTGAATAACAATTCTTTCAACTGGACCAATACCAATAATTCCTCTGTTGTACTAGGGAGGAAGAGAGCTAACGTCCAGAAGCAAATGGTGCGAAGGATCACTAGCAAAATCAGACACACGATGCCTGCAGATCCTCTGGGTGCAGTCTGAGAACAGGTTTGAGACAGGAAACCACTAAAGGAAAGGAAGACTTGTACGGTTTAAAACTCTACACTGAAATGATGCTCAATAATGTGCACAAACTCGGGTAAGGTAGTCTCTGTACCTACCATTGCATCACAGTTGCATGTACTAAACCAAGTTCAGCAAAAAGACCAAAGATGATTTTTAACATGAGCTACTAGTAACTTGATTTTTTTTCATCTGTTTTTGTTCCTGTGTAGACCTTTAAAAAGGCAGTATTTCCACACAGATCTGCCCTTCCTCTGGGAGTATGCTCAGACTTACAGACTTGTGATTTCTTCCAAGGAGGGTAGCTCATTTAGGTGGAGAATTTACATTCAGCACTATTTCCTTTTCAAAGTCTTCTAGTGTTTCTTACTAATAAGTTACTTCTATGCCACCTGAAGCATTCAACACCAGCTGAATGTGCTTACTTTCATTGTAAGAGCATGTCTATTACTGTGTCAGTCTTCCCTAAATGGTTCCTATTACTGGAAAAATTGTCAGCAATAGGTCATTAGAAATAGATGCTCAGTATGGTTTATAACTGCTAGAATACACTGACTGAAGAAAATACTGCTGCTGCTTCAGAGAATACATTTGATCACCGTGTTAGGCAGAAGAGTATGGCACGGAATTTTTGGTCATGCGACTATGAGCATTCAAAATAATAGCAACAAGTGAGGGGTCGTGTTTTGGGAATAGCACTGAGAAGCAGGTGAGAGATTTAACAGTGGCAGAAAGTGCACCATTGGGTATGGAAAAAAGCGAAGACAGACGGAAAAGTTCAGGTGTAAGAGACAGGTTTGTTCACCTGCAATATTTTGGCCTTCTTCAGTTAGATGTTCTCTTTGTCAGAGGTATAATTATTGAAAGATAACATAGGTTTAACATCTAACATGTCGTGCTTCTTTCCATGTTTCTAGTATTACGAAGACGTCATTTTGCAGCAAGAAGCCCTCTTGCAGCAGTGTGGCTCTGAAAGCATAATTTTCAAATGCTTTTCAGAGTTTATGCCTGGTGAGCAAGGCTTTTTACCTTGTGAACTTTCACATTATTGTGCCAAGTGAAATGGATGCTCTTGTCCTTTCAGGACAGAGTTTCAGCCATAACACTTAATTTCTGACCTTTGTGGGTTTGACTTATACTCCATTCTGACCTTCAGAATACTGGCATTAATATATGCATTTGCATATTATAGATTCACAGCCTGAAACATCTACCCAAAATTAGAGCAAGTAGCTGCTAGGCATGCACAATGCTTGTGTTTCTTTCTTTTTTTTGCTTTTTTTACATCAGCGAGATTTTTAATTTTACTCAGGAATATGTGTATCCATTGGTAGATGTGTACATGCTGTAAAACATCAGAACCTGTAATGAGGCATTGAAAGGAATAAAAGTGAGCAACACACAAGATGAAGAAGAATACAATAAACATGAGAATTTCCATTTCTCTATTAGTTTAAAACTGAACTAATGATTTAATTTTTTTTTTTTCAGAATACATTAAAAAATCACTCTCAGACCAAAAATTTATTTCAAGTTTTAGCATGCTGTGAATTTTTATGGCCAAATTACAAATCCCTGAATATAGGGGTTTATATAACGAAAATGCTGACAGTTCCTTAACTATAAAAGCAAGAACAGACATGGCTATAACATAAAAGGAATTCTCCAGTAGAAGGGTGAATCTATAAATCTTGGTTATGAAAAATACCTTTCTCCTTGGTTATGTTCAATCTGCAAATCATAAACTCATTTTTTGCTAGCAAAAAATATACTGGATTATATTTAAATGTTTTTTTCCTTGCTTCTCATCATGCTACATCTGTAACGACTCTTCCTTTCAATTATTTCCTTTGTGATTGCTCAGCTTCATATTTTCTATATTTTGTTAGGCTAAAATGTAACATGCTTGAAGTTTATACTGGGAGTCCAATGCAGCTAGTCAGCTCAGAACCTGTTTTTCATCTTAAAAGGGCAAAGCAAAAAGCCAGCAGAAAATGGAGGCAAAGGAGAAGAGAAAGAGTCTTTCATATTTCTGAAGTGGCTAATGTTGTAATAGTTATTCTGAAACAGAATACCTCTCTGTTTAGAAAAGTACTGGCAGCTGTGCCATCTGCAGTGTAGAATACCTGTTTCTGAAATATACAGTGATTCTCTGATGTCTGTCTTATATTTACTTACATAAGGTAGACTATATTTCCTTCTGCTGGATTCATTCTGCTTTCATTTACTCTGCTTGGCAGCTTATCTTGTGTACAAGCTGTCAAAATTTGACTAATGGGCCTCTGGGAGTCAGCTGGTCAGTAAATCTTTCCTTTCTCAAGCTCCTTTGGCTTTGTTGAACTGCTTTGTCATTATAGTAACCAACCAAATTAGAACTGTTTTTTTATTTCACAGATCTTTCTCTGTATCATAGACAAAATACAGCAGCAGCGTGGTAAAAAAATGTACAAAAGGTGTGTGTGGGGTAAAAATTAATTTACTTTTTGTTCCTCCCATAAATAGGAGTCTTAAATTTCCCAGTGTTACCTGAGAAATATGAAAAAAAATCTACCTGTTTATGTGAGCAATAATTATATATTCTGTGTAAGCAGAAAACATTCTGCTGTGCACTGATGAAGACTGTTAGTCGTTTCATCATGCTCTGCAGCATTGCTCCTCCTGACTGCACACAGTACTAATAAAACAAGTTAATGGAGTTTATTCTGTCACAAACACTACAATTTCAAAGAGCTGATTGCAGTCTATGGGAAATCAGTGTCGAACAGCTTCTTCAAGATGTATGGTAGCTTTAACATATTATCCTACAGAAGATACACACTGAAGCACTCTAGTTAGCTGTGTAAGAAGATATGGAGAGAAGAAACAACAACCTTCTACACTCTTGCTAATTCAAAAACTATTTTATAATAGCAGGATCAGTACACAATGAGAGTTCCTCCATGTTTCCAGTATTTACAAATTCCCCAAATGACAGTTTGTCTGAAAGTCAAATTAGCTAGAATACAGAAATCAGAAATTCACATTTTATAAGATGCATTTAAACCAAATTGTACAGTTTAATAAGTAACTTGCAGCTTGTATTGATGTTGATAAAGATGTATAAACCAAACGCTGTTTCACAGGCTCTGAAATTGCATGTTATTCATACTAAAATATGAGGCTGATTATAAGATTCAATGGTAATCAGACTGAATTAATAGGAGCCCTTTCACAAACCTTGATTTCCTCCAGACTTTTACGTTCTCTGTAAGTAGACATTGAGAAGATGCACTATTTCAGAAAATAAATTTCAATTGTTACATGAACATTGAGGTGTACCTGTTTGGTTAATCAATAGCATTTCGTAATTTAAAATATTGTTTAATAGACGTTAAGATTTACTACAGGATAATACATTCTTCCAAGCCTTCAGTCTAATTCCCGTTAAATTCCAAAAAAAGCAAAAAATAAATAGAGGATGTTTTGTTGTTCACTAGACTTTAAGATCAAAGAAATATATTTCCACTATGGAACACTACTATTCTACTTTACTGACTCCTTATAAGAGACTCATCTGTTCGACTCATGGAATACTAATTAAGGCTAGGGGATCTTACGAAAGCTGAGGCTTGTTCAAATTTCTAAATTTGAAATTACTTGACAGAAGCAAATATTAATGGGTCTTTCTTTGTAAAAAATTTAAATGCACAGAAACCAGCAGGAATTCAGTAATAACATTGGAGGTGACATTAACAATGTGAAGAAACAAAGGAACACAGAGTCAGTTTACTGCTGACCTAGACTCACCATTAGCAGAATGTCCTTTGTTCTTGTTTGCAAGGCTTTTTGTGGCTTGATGGGAAACAGGGACAAAAGGGAGATGGCAGCAACAGATGTGGACATTAAATGCGTACACTGTTAAACACATGGCCTTAGATTAGTACAAACAGAACAGAGATGGTGGGATTGCCTTCTCCATACCAGAATTTTTCTGACACACATGATGTCTAACCAGCATACCGCATTTTCAGCCACTACACGGAGAATCCCTAGGATACAGTAAATATTGCCTATGTAATTTTAAACATCTTTAGTGCAGGCATGTATCTTCCTGAAGTCTCTTTTTTCACTCCTTCCTGTGCTAATTAAAAGGTTAAGGACATTTTACAAAGAGATGTAATCCCACATAGTCAAAAAACATTATTGATCTCATTTCCATTGTTTTATTCTGCACAGCGTAAAGTCTCTCTTTAGATAAAATATATGTATTTTCTGAGCATCTCATTCATGATGTATTAAACACTATATTTTTCCAAAAGTTTTTAAAGTGCATAGTAGTCTTAAAGTCATTAATTTTTTAAAGTAATTCAGTGCTTAAAGCCTGTTAAAGTATCCCTTGTCTGCAATATTAATTACCCATACTTTCTGCTAGTATATTTTGTTGAAGTCAATGTGCCTTGATTGTATTTAACCTGCAAATTGTATCAATACTTCTCTTTATCTTACATTTCTGATTAAGGGACTGATAGGTTAGTGGAATATTGATAAAGGGGCATATTCTCCTCTCAGACATTTTGTTAAATCCTGAATAGGTCTACTGAAGTGCAGAGTTTATGGCTTCATCCTGCAATGTTAATGTGCAACACTGCAAGTCTGAAAGTCAAAGCCAGATCAAGAAAGGATGTACAGAGATGCTTAGTACCTCACTGACTGGAAGTTGCCAAAGGGACTGAAAAGAGGATTGCTCAAACCCTCTGTTAGAAGATGGCACAATATGTTCAGGCCCAGTTAGAATAGCAAGAACCATGCTCAAAACCACTGTCAATTGGATATGTCTCTTGTACATCATTTTATCCCTGTTTCAGCTTTCATTCTTATGAGTCATGAAGCCAGCAAGCAACAACATCTGCCTAATACTGTTGGGCAATATTTAAGGAAGCTGTTGAGCATAAGTAGAGCGTTAATCCCTAGTTTAAGTCCTACTGACTTCATTGGGATGTAACTGTGCAGTTATGAGCATGGTGTCTCCATGCTGTTCTATGAAGAAACAGTCATGAGCCACAGTCCTAGTGCCTTCCCTTTCTTCTGATGGATTCGCTTCATTTTAAGCTTATGCCCATGTAAACATCCTCTGCTATGTAACCTGCAAGGACTGGCAAGACCTTTGTGTAGATATTCAAATTTAAGAGAATAAAACTCATGAGCTAGCATTTTAGAAGCACTACGGAAAACTTATATACAGATCTGCATCTCCTGATACAGCCTGTAATTATTGTGTCCCTGTTTTTAGATAGTGGTATGCTCTGTTCTCTCTTACATTGTAAGGAAGAAAAAGAAGTGTATCATAAAATGACAATGTTCCATTAGTTTTAGCTTGACTATAACTTCAGTCACATTTATGTTGTCTACTGATTTTTGAGTTGTGCTGGCTCTATTAAGCACGGAGAGTAGTCATACTGAGAAAATGTAACCAGATTTTTAAGAGAATAAAATTATTAACTAATAAAAATTATTTTTAACAACCCACTGTAATTAAAATGCACAAACAAAATACTTGAAGCTAAGGCATTATTTTATATTTATGGATAATACAGTGATTAGTTCTCAGTATCCCTCCACCCATCGTAAATCTTCAGAGGCTTCATCATCTAAAGGAAATGGGAACATAATCAACATACCAAATGTCTTTATGGGAGAAGTATTTATCTGTTAATGATTCTTCAAGTCTTTGCTTTATAGTAGGAAAGATTTTTTTTTTTTTTTAGTTTCCTTTGCTATGCAAGGATTTCCCAAGATTACTAGGTCCCTCAGATCCATCTTATCCCAATATGTAGATAATTCCTTCTTTCCTTCCTAAGCAAGCTGTGAACGTGAGACACTAGGGAGATGAAAGTCCCATTGAGTCCTCAGACACTCTATACAACCTTTTATTTCGATGTATCTGTAAGAATTTGTCACACATTACTGAAATCCTCTCAGGGGAAATACAGCAGCTGTTTAACAATACTTGGCATCAAGCTACAATGTATTAAGGCAGGAAGTGAAGAGCCAAAACATATCAAATTGAACTGCAGGAGCAAAGTAGGCATGCAAAATGCAAATCCTCAATCGGAATTTGGCCAATCCACCAGGACTAAAACTGCTACTCTTGCAAATAGTGCGGTAGAATTAAAACACAATTGTGAATATGTTGGATAGAAGTCTTACTAATCCCTTTGTTCAGGAACTTACTAAGAAATATTGACTGTGTAGATATCAGCCAATTTATTGAAGCTGTAACTCTAGGGATCTAATGCAAGTTGTAATGCATTAGGATGTTCTGTTCTGTGGCATTAGGACAAAATATATATACCCAATGAAAGTCAATCATAAATGCATTTTTCTAGTGTGATGAATCATAGTCAGTATGGAAGACTTAGGATATACTTTACTTTTTGGAAATCTTATTTTCTTGAAAGTAAGACGTTTGTGGCTCCAATGCTTTAAAAATTACAGACTATTCAGACGTGTTATGAAGTTTTATTAAAGTTTAAGTTAAAGGCATTATAATGTTGAGATAGCTGAGGTAATAAGCTCTGAATTTGAATCATGGCCTGAAGAGAGGTGGAGAATCAATCGTACTGAGAGATAAAGGATGTTTCAAATAGGTAGAACTGCGGGAAGGCAGACTAACTCTAAGAGTGTTGTGTCTGTGCTAAGGAGTAGAAAGACTAGTAGCAGATGATCAGTAAGGGAGCAGATCTGTTAGAGAAAGTATCGGAAATTATCATTTAAAATAAAATATAGAAAGGACGACTAAACCAGGAGAGACGGTATGAGGGAAGTATTTCCTCTTCTTCAAAACAGGAAGGTATAAGAATTCTGCAAATGTTGGAATGTAGGTATTTCTGGAACCTGCATTTGCAGCAGTCATTGTAAGGAGAGGGTGTTGACAAGTAAAGGCCAGATTGATCCATGGAGTTAAGAGAAAATAGAAAGTTAAAAGTCAAAGATCAAAGATGGCATTATTTACAAAGTAGTTCTCTGTGAATTAGTTCTGTTTGCCAGAAGGTCACTGGAGAAAATGAATTATATGACAAAAAATGTGATGAAAATACACGGAAGTCATATCCAATTTTCAACAGAAAATGCTCTAGATTCACAGATGAAGAATATTTTTTTTTAATTACAAGAAAGAAAATTATTCCATAGAATCAGACAATAGCTGGCAATAAAGTAATCACTGAAAGTGAAAGAAACAGGATAAGAAGGATTCAGACAAGTAAATGTCTGTACGATATGAAGATGAAAGGAGAATACTATGTAAAATTTAGTTTTTGCACAGAATGTGCTTTCTGATGTAAAGCAAGAACGTCTTAGGAATACGGGTCAGTTACTTTCCATTGGATGAAAACATATCTAAAGTAGGGTGTTCCCTAAGTCTCACCAGACTGTTTTGTAGGCAGAATTCATTAAGGACTTTGCCATTCTTAATTAAAATAGAAAGGAAAAACAACGATTAGATCCTCTAGCTAGCAAAAGAAGACAGCTGATAGGTTGCTTTTTCTTCTTCATAGTTGTAGAAAAGTATGGAATTACATATGCTTTGTAGTTGTACGTATAGTTATCATACAGGATTCTTGATTTCAGTCCACTTTATTCAAATGCTCTAGGATGCTTTTAAAAGTGTCATGACTTCATGAAATGAAAGCCAAAATATTTAAAATCTTTTGAAAGGTACAGCAGGAATTAATGTTTGTGTCTAATAAACCTGTAAGAGTCATTGGACATTGGTGACTGGGATAGAAATTGGTGTCTGTTATAATAAAAACATTAAAATCAAAACTAGAATTAAGAAAGTAAATCTCAATTTGGGCTGTGAAAGCACATGTTGAGTTCTACTATCATGGGGAATTATTCTGCTATTTCTGAAGCTTTCACAGAATGCTTAACAATATCTTTAAAATAACTTACACTATTTTTTTGCTTAGTGCCTCTTCCACACCATCTGACATTGGTAATTGACCCTCAGAGGTAGGAAAGTACTTCGCAGGCAAATGCAGAGAAATATCTAGTAGTGGTGATCTGTTTAGTAAGTCAGTAGAAAATGTGATAAGTGATCATGCTCATCAGTGGCGATTTGGAGGAGGAAAGGACCAGAAAAACTGAGGTTGCTGGGCATCCTAAACACAGCTACTCATCAGCATGAGGTGCAAGGGAGAGGGGAGACAGAGAGTCACTGAGACTGTGAGGAATCATGTGATAGTCGAAGTACTTTACTGCTGCAAAGGACATAGCTCATGAGCTCTGATAATTTGGGAGGGTGTACCTGCATGTAGGTGAAAGAAGACATAAGGAGTTGGAGAAATTTAGACAACTCTATGGCAGCACTTGGAATTGATGTTTGGGAGTTTACTGGAGTATGCTGTGCCCTCAACAGCAGCTCCTGGTAAGTGCTGATTTTTAATGGGATGTACTGAAACAAAATCTTCCCAATTATTATCAGACATATTTCACCTTACAGACAAAGAATATTGACTAAAATACCCATTAAATATTTGAGCTTTACAGTTTGTTTGAGCTCTACAGACAAAAAAACACCAATAAAAATGCTTGAAAATGACCTTGTGCTCCTTTCTTTACAAAAGAAAAAACATATGCTTTGTAGATGTATTAGAAGATAGGACACCATGGACTGGAGTTTAACCAAACCCATTGATCTTTACAAATTACACTCATTTGACAACAGGGATCCATCAAAGTCCAATCGCACAATGCCAAAAAATCATTTTTTTCTTTTTATACTTTGTTCCTTTTATCTTTCCTCCTCCCGTCTCTGATTATCTTCTCCATTTTATGGTGATGGTGCTAAATGCTAATGAGGTCATTCCTGGTCTTATCCCAGTCAGCCTTTTTGGCACGATTATTTCTGGAGCTGAACAAACTGTATGGGATAAATGAGATTAACACAGCAGGGGACATCTTCAGAGGCTCATATATGAGCTTACACTGATAGTTCACCTTGATGGCATAGATTTATCTGCATTGCTAATCTGTGTGCTTGGGCTTCCGCAAGCGTGTGCGTGTGTATTCTCTTTGGCAGTTCAGTCTCACAGAGGCTACAGCACTAGGGGGTTTCCTTTCCTGTCTGACATAATTTTGAGAAGGATGTCTTTTTCCATGTTTCTTGAGGTTATTTTTATTGCTGGACTGTAAAAGTATATGGAAGGCTGAGGACTGATAGCTTCAGAAGAGCTGCAAAACAAAGAAGAGTCTTTATTAACATAGATACAGATTCTGTGAAGCTGTATGAAGCAGTTACCAAAGGTAAAATAAAAACAGCTGAAAGGAACCTCTAATTATCAAGGTGCAGTGAATTTGGATTGATTATTTTTATTTCATTTTGAGGATTTTTTGGAGTCTTGTTTGTTTTGGTGGCAGTGTGGATTGTGCTACTTTAAGAGAAAGTATGCAGATCTAAGCTGACTAATTAGAGGTTTAGTTAATGTTTAAACAGATTCTCATTTTCTGTGTTTTCTTTGTCTTGGATCATGTTTTTTCGTTAACTTTTCATATCAGCTTAACTAATTCTTGCTTGAGGGTTAGGGTTTGGTTTTTTCTGCTTTTTTTTCACGGGATATCGTTGAACAACGTGGACAGCGACGTCGAGTGTACCCTCAGCAAGTTTGCAGATGACACCAAGCTGAGTGGTACGGTTGAGACACCAGAAGGACAGGATGCCATCCAGAGGGACCTGGACAAGCTGGAGAGGTGGGCCTGTGTGAACCTCATGAGGTTCAACAAGGCCAAGTGCAAGGTCCTACACCTGGGTCTGGGTAATCCCCCGTATCAATACAGGCTGGGGGATGAAAGGATCGAGAGCAGCTCTGCTGAGAGGGGCTTGGGGGTACTGATAGACGAAAGGCTGGACATGAGCCAGCAATGTGCGCTGGCAGCCCAGAGGGCCAACCGTGTCCTGGGCTGCATCAAGAGAAGCGTGGCCAGCAGGTGGAGAGAGGTGATTCTG
>Ga0181612_151489_pt1 | contig 28199 bp, 16 predicted proteins | sample HoacroProtozoa21_FD_119630 | JGI IMG/M metagenome (GOLD analysis project Ga0181612, IMG submission 119630) | Hoatzin crop microbial communities from Cojedes, Venezuel. Combined Assembly of Gp0051906, Gp0051904, Gp0051908 | reverse complement strand
CGGGGGGGGGCGGCGCGGGCGGGTGCGGAGTGTGGGGGAGGGGGGGGGGGGGGGTGGGATGTGGGGGGTGGAAGACCCTCGGCCTCGGCCCGGGAGCCGGGGAGGCACCGGGGAGCTGGTCCCGCTGCGCCGCCCGTCCGAGGAGCTGCGGGAGTTCGCGCTGTGCGAGGCGTTTCTGCCTTTGCCGGCAGACCTGTCCCTCTCCGAAGCGGTGTCGGAGGCCGTGCTGGAGGTGCTGCTGCCCTTCGAGTTCAGGTGCAGATTCGAGAGGTTTCTCATCAAACCGTGCGAGAGGGGAGAGGAGTTTCTGGAGTGGCTGATGGACGTGAACTGGTAACTGACGGGGCCACGCGTCCTCCTCACGGCGGCGGCGTAGGAGTCCTGGCTGCGAAGGTAGGGCAGGTACTGGGTGATGGTGGTCGGGCTGTGCGGGTGGCCGTGCTGGAGAGAAATGGCTTTCGCTATCTGGTGCATCCGCAGCGTCTGCATCCACTGGCTGTCGACGCCTGGCAGGGAAATGGAAATGGGGTCAGCTTTCTGTGAACTGATGGAAAACCGCTCTCTGGTTTACCGAAGGTGAGAGGCTAGGTACTGGGGTTTCTCTCGGAGGAACCTCAATGTATCTCAAACCCCCTCCCCTTCCGGGCCTTGCAGCAAATATCCCTAGGTTTGAGTGTGTTCAATGTTATGGTTGAACACGATATTGGACTTTTAAAAGAGCCAGTGATGCAAATATTTCTGATGCCAATGCAGATTATGGAGCTTAGACTAGAAGATGCTTCCTGAACCATCCATTTGGCTGTTCAGGTGGGTTCCCCCTCCCAAGTGCCTCCCAGTGTTTTTAACTCAACCTGGTTCTAAACATTTCCCGTGATGCTCTTGGCAGCCTTGGCAGATTTCTCCACAGCTTTCATTGCAAAAGAGCCTGGAGACCTCCAGAGCCGGCATGGAGCAGGCACACCAAGGTGCGGGTGCCGCTGCAGCATCGCCTTCCGCCTGCGTCTCTGCCAGCCGGCATGGTCACGCTGCTCACAGCCCGGCACGGAGACCGAGTCGGTGCAGGCCCCGCTGCAAATCCCTGCTGCGGCAGCCAGACTCACCTCCTCTCACCCCGCTTTCTCTTCAAGCTGCTACACACCACAACAACCAGAGCCACTTCAATTCATATTATTGCTACAAATTCAGAAATCAATCCACTTTGCGTGCTCCAGATACTGAGCCTAAGCCCTAGCTACACCGCTCCATCCAGCTTCACACAGAAAATCAACTCTGTATGTGGAAAAGCCGGTGAGGCAGCAGGCTTCAGCCAGGATAGCTCAGACAGTGCTTAACTGTGAGCAACTCGGGGTATTACAGTTCCCTCACACCTACTGTCACAGCCCCAGGGTCATAACAAAAGTTGTAGCTCCCAGAGATCAGACTGAAGCGCTTTTGAAAGTCAGTCCTGTGGTTTGCATGAAAGCCTATAGCAAATACAATAGTTGTAAATTTTCCATTTGAACTGCAAAGGCTGCCTGGTTTGCTACTTTATGGGAAGAGCAGAGACCAGGAACTCCTCTTATCTGAGGCCACAGCTGTGGCCAAAACCCATGGGGGAGCAGCTTAAATAATTTTGCTCTAGAGAGATATGAATGATTTGTCCTTAAAGATTGCTAATATTCCAACAGGAAAGCATAACCCCGCCAGCCTGAAGCAGCATAAACGCAACTGAAATGTTATTATCTTCAACAGAGGACCCCAGCTCCTCACTCGCTTTTAGATGGTTTTCCAGGGAAAGACTCCCCATGCTGTGGGCCCTCTGCCTCTCGCTGCAACACTGCATCGGCCGTAGGGAGTTTTGTGGGAGCTGGGTAGTGGCTCTGTCCTCGTTAGGATTGCTTCTGTTAAGATGTAATGGATGGTGTCTGCCATTCCTCCTTTCCCCAGACTTTGCTTGAATCCAAAGAGATTTAAATCACTTCAACTTAATGTCAAATATGTCAAAAGGAAACAGTCTTTACTGTCAAAGTGCGAGTGTGACACCGCCACAGCAGACGGCTCCGGCTGCACTGAGAGATGAACCTCCTTTCATGGAAAGACAGATGGGAATTGCCTGTTCTGCTTCTTAACCTCCTTGAAAGTCACGGTTTCAAGAGAAACACGCATGCTGAAATGTACTTGCTAGACACCACCTCCTCTGCCATTCCTCCACGCCCTCCTACGTCCTCATAAACTGGGAAGCAGCAGGCTCAGGACTTGAGTTTGGGTCTTTGTTTGATATCAACTCTCAGGTGGCCACCACATGCCCTGTGGGACCAGTGCAGACACTGTCCCGAGCAAGGGGTTCTCTTCAGCGCCTCCAGGCCGTTCAGCTCGTGCTCCTTACAGACAGCCCAGGGACCAGCTGCCCAGCGGGGACCTCCCAGTGTGCCCTGTGGGGCTGCCCCTCGCCTCTCAGGAGCTGGGGGGCTTCTCCCTCCTATGGCCTCTGAGCCACCAACTCTGTACACTGAGTTAAATGCTCTGTGTGGCAAGCCCACAGAGGTAGCACCTTCGCGGCTGGTTATTTTAGCCTCTTAGACAGGTATTACCCTTACCTTTGTGCTTGGATTTAGTGGTGTTTTAAGCCTGGAGTAGGTGGTCTGGGAAAGAAAACAGGCCAGCAGGTGTGCTAAGAGCTGAGGCACAGCTTTCACGCTGGCTGGTAACGCACCTCCTCTGAACTGCGCCTGTTCACTTGGGTGCTGACAATACATTAGTGCCTTTGTGTAACTTCATGTGCCAAAGGGACAGACAAGGTCTCCCACGGCTCACCACAAAGAAATGAAAGCAGGTCAGCTTACTGCAGCAGAGCCAACCTGGGAAGATACAGCACCACACTTTGATATGGCTGTGTGGCTCGTCACCCTTAAACAGGATAATCTCCATCAGCAGAGCTAATCTGCAGTGAAGATGTATCTTTTGGGACATGCTCTAGGTCCCGTCTGCTTTACAAAACACAGTTGTGTTGCAAATGGATCACAATTGCTTAGGAATAAGAGCACCCATTTTAGATGTGTCTGTAGTCTAAACCCAGGGCCTCTCAATTCACGAGGCCATGTAGTGTAACAAAGTCGGGGCAGATCACCTTCCACCCACTGGTATCTCATTCCAGCTCCTGTGCTGCCTCTCAGCTGTCCCAGCCCAAACACTTCTGCAGTCCTACTGTGAACTCAGCTAGAAAAACAGCTTTGGCTAACAAACACCTTTACTGAAAGAACAGCAGATCTTAAAGGCAGAACTGTGCTAGAGTCAACTGAGTTGAGTTTGACTATGTCAGCGGCATACTTTAGTTAGGAAATGAAGACTGCAGTGTAAAGCCCACCGTATTATTAAATGTATCTCACTGAACAAGTCAAACCCCAGAAGCCGTAACAAACACTATTCCAAGTCAGATAATGATGAGACAGGGCTGGCTCAAACGGGCAGGCTGAGCTGTGGAAGAAGAGTGCGGCAGGAAGATTTCCACTCTTCCTTACAGCAGAGCGGGACGTCAGGAGTGCCTGCGGGGTCTGCCAAGCTGGCAGCACGGCCCTGTCAGAACAGTGTAGTGCTCACAGGGGACTCTTTGCCAGCCCATAGGCAGCTTTTGAGGCTACAGCCTTGGTATGTGCACCCCCGCCCCGAGCAAGAGCAATCTGCGCTCACACGTCTCTTCCAGGAGGTGCTCTGTATCTGAGCACAACATCTGTGCAAAGCTGCCTGTGCGCTGGGTGGCCAAAAGCAGGAGGAAAGAGCTGGCCAAAGAATTCCTGCTGAGTTTGGATTCTAGGGAGAAAAACCGAGGACAAAAGCAGCTGAAAGCACTGGCTCCTAAAATCCTCAAAAAGCTGTGGGAAACTCTATTATACAGACAGAGGGTAGAGATGTGTGAGATTGTCTCCTTTCCCAGCAGATGCCTTCCTGACATCCTGGCTGAGAAACACCTCAGGCCCTGCACACTTTGTGTGGGTGCTATAATTCAATCCAAATCCTTTTGTTATGCCAATACACTTGGCTCCACAAAGCTGGGCACTCTCGTGTCTTGGTGAAGAGGGGTGGATTTGGAGGAGAAGGGCAGGTTTGCTGTCTGATCCCCCGATCCAGCCTCCACAAGCAGACTTTGGAGAAGAGCAGGCCTGACATCGTGGAAAGCCTCCCATGGATGTGTACACATACGCCAACAAAGAGGGGAAGAAGCCTGGACCATAGCCAGAAACACCTCTCCCAATGACCTTCTACACTGGAGGGAGTCGAAAGGTTGACCCAAGGCCAGTTCAAGGAAGGGGTTGAAAAAGTGTCAGGATTTAAGGCTGCTTGCTACTGGAAGATGTGAACCATTCGGGGTTTTGGAGCAGAAGGATCTGAGCTCTATGTCTGCTGTTGATGTCCAACCGCAAGTGACTATAGTAGCCAAAAGATCTGTAGCTAATTGCCATGGACTGCTTCCAGCATGCTTTCTACAGGAGCATACAGGTCATCCCCCTTAAATCACGTTATGATACAGAACATGCTGCTACCCAAAGTTGAGCTTTTAAGCTGAGTCAGAGATGCCAGGGTGCTCCTGCATGCATCTGCGAAGACATCACAGGGACCACAATGACAGCTGATGCTGCAAGATATGCTCTGTTGTTGGAACAGAATAATGGCATCGACTTTTTGCTGTTCTCCCCGTATATGCCTTGCCTATGTCAGCAATTAAGTTTGCGTGTACTGACTTACTTGAGTCGGATCGGCTCCGCGAATTCCCCTCCGAGTTGGGGAGCGAGGTCTGTATCATGAGCTGTACTGTCTCGACCTCATCCTGCGCTTTCACCTTGCTCCAGCAGATAGCTTGGATGTGCCTGGTGGTTTTGGGAGCTCTAACGTCACTCTGCTCGGGAAGGACACAACACACATGAGGACATAACACACGAGGACATAACAACACGCAGCCCACTAAGCTCTCCCACGAGGGAACTTCCACTAATGCCTGGGTGGCAACAGCATTTTCAATATAGAGTCTGTTGTGCAAAACCACTTTGCCAGTTCTCCAGTATTTTTAGACTCTAGATAATTTTGGCTGGTATTTTGTGATTATGCTAAAAATGTGGTAGTGAATAACTGTTTCAATTCATGTACCATGTGTAGGAAAGATCTGAAGGCCTTCCTCTACAAACACAAAAATATGTTAAAGTGAGCATCAAATGGGCAGTGCTTTCTGCCAAAAGAGGTAGGACTAAGCAGGTATTTTTGCAGGGGGACGCTCCACAACACTCTCCTGGAGTATCAAGCTCTTCAATTTGCTGTTACGGGTTGCTGTTAAGGGCCTATGACTCCTGTGAGAAACTTCAGGCTGAAAGAAAACTGCTGTTCTTCACTTCTGAGACAGGCAAGCAAGGTCCAGGATTTCCCTGTCTCTCCATCACTGCTTGAATCCTTGCTCAGGACAGCTGGAATCTCAATTATGAGCCTCCTTGCGATGCACAGCATTGGTCTTTATAAAAACACGTTTGTAAGTAACTGCAAACTCTTTTTACAAAGGCTGATTTCTATCACATTAAATTGTCTTCCGTGTTTTATTCTATCTTCTTTTACTCTTGACTTCTCATTTTCTTTCTCCTCATGTTGCTTCTCTGCTCTCCTAATTAGCACTTCATTGAAAAGGTAAAAAACAGTCTCTTCAAGTAATGCAAACAACACTGACCATTACACTTCAAGCAAAAGGAGTTTTCGTCCTTGAGAAAAAGAGCTGTCCCAGGCAGCAGCCTGAGGACATTGTCTCTGTAAACCTCACTCAGTGTTTGCTCTGAACTTTAGATTTTACAATTAATTACAGGCTGCTGAGACTTGATTACAGGACATAACAAAGCCAGAGGATGCTATTTCCACACCTCCCATGTAGGTTTTATCTCAGATAAACAATTTTTTTATTTGTTTCTTAGAGCTTACCTCATACGTAACAATACATTCTACAGCCTGGTGTTCTTCTATCCCCACAATCCACTTCTCCATTACAAACGGTGGCTGAAAAAAGCATGGTGGGAGTTTTACAAGGTGCTCTTCATCTCCTGACTTGTTTCTGAACACCCCAAAGATATTTTCAGCATTTGCCTTTTTTCATCCATTTCCATATTGTTAACATCAATACTTTTCTTAAAATCTTGAGACAAAGCAATGTATTTTTGAATTATTTACTTCCTTGTTTACAAAAGGAAACCGAGAAGAGATTTCTATAAATAACAGACAGTAAGTAAGGCAACATCGAATGTTTTCATGGGGACATAAACCTCTGTCATTTTTGTGCATGTACAGGTTTTTTTCTGCTAGATTTGCAGAGGCCAGCAAGAACAAATATCTAGAGATTCTCGGAGGTATTCCCTGACAGATATAAAAATGTTGAAGTATGTGAAAAGTTAATGGTATTGTATCTAGTTATTAGGTTATTTAACTTTAAGCCTTTTTTTTTTTAAGGAAAAATATAAAATGTCCAAGATGAAAATTAAACAGAAAACTATTTTGCAACTAAATAATAATAATGATAATTTAAAAAATCACAAGTGTTACTCCAGAAATCAGTAAGTATGAAAATAGTATCAGTGTGAATTAAATATGAGAATGCTTTCTGGCAAATATTCATATTTTCACATTTTCCTTTAAATTCTGACTGTCGAGAATCTGATTTTCAGTTTTCCCTTTCGGAAAAATAACTAAAGGTTCCCACAAAATTTTCCCCCGAAAATTCACAGTTAAAAGTGTTCAGGAGTTTGGGGGGGTTTATCAGTGCACATTAGAGCAGCATTCTAATTGGTAATCACGCTGTGTATTTTTTCATTCTTAAAATTTATTTTGTTAGCTATTATCAAGTGGAACATATTAATAAAAACAAACAATATAACAGCAAACACAATGCCCTCTGCATTAACAAAGCCTCTGCTGCTTATGGTAAAGGCAGTACAAATGCTGCCTGGTAAAAATTTACAGGCAAGTTCTGAGACAAGGTAAAATGCCCAGTGACACTGAATGGCAGATGTTCAGTGCTGTTCTCTCTGTTGATGGGTTTCAGTCTTTGCAATCCAACGTTGCATGAAAAAGGGAGTTTTAGAACCATGTAAAAGTTCTAAAACCATGTCGAAAAAAAGAAAGAGAAAAAACCCCAGACAAATCACATGAAGTTTCAAACTGGAACATTTAAATCACTTTCTTCTCTTGAAAAGGAAAGTAATTTTTTGAACATTCTTTTCTTTAAAAGGGATAATAAATTCAGAGGATATAACATGGAATTAAAACAAGAAAATATAAATTAGTTCCTTCTTTTATTTTTCTATTGTTAACATTATTGTCAGCTTAAAAGAGAACCAAAATACCTAACTCCTATTATGATACAAATCTGTTTAAAATGTGCATTTTATTTAAAAGCTGTCAAGAGATTGAGCTTCCGCAAGCACAAAAGTCGACTGCTGTGGTATTTTAATGTCTTTGTTTGAGATCTGTGAATTCGTGAAAGCTTTAAGGCTGTAAATACCTTTGTCATCTTTAAAATCTCTACATCAGGTAGGTTAGTGTTGAATGTCACATCTTTTATGTAGGTTATTGCAATTTCATCCCCGTCCATCTCCATGTACATTTTCCATTTACAATCCTATGAATAATAAAAAAAGAATGCTGGATTGTTAGAATACAAATAAAAAAAACCCAAAATGAAACAAAACCAAAAGCCAAAACAACACCAAACGTAATCCTCATATAGGGACAGGGGGGGAATAGCCCAACGAGAAAGATAAGGAACACACACATATTTTAGGATATGCACATTTTCCAGTAGAAGTGTCGATAATGGAAAATGCTCGGGTTCTCTTGTTTGCTCTCCCCTTAGCTGGCCCTGAGAGTCAGCCGCCGCGTTGACAGGTCTGGATGTCCCCGGAGGTGTGGATGCCCTGACGGGCCCCAGGAGGACGGTGGTGTCACCCGCCGGGACAGGCAGCCTGCTCGAGCAGGCAGCCCGGGAGCTCTGCACACCCGGGAGGCACGGGGCAGCAGTGGGAGCTGTCACTCGGGGTCACAGCCAGTGCTGGCGGCCAGCCTCACGGACTTCTTCCCAGTGAACCTGGGAACAAATGGCCCGAGGGCTTGTGGAACACTAAGACAGTCGCTCAAACAATGGGCAAGAGGACGAGCTGGTTATTAGAGCTCAATTATTTCAGATACTGGGTGCCCAGCGAGGCACTGAGCATCCTCAACTTCTGCTCACCTCCAATTGCTCTATTAATTATAAGCAAGCCCAGCAGAGAAAATAATCACAGTGAGTCTAATAAACCAAAGCAAAGCAAGGTATCCTTAAATAATCCCACGAGCTGCACACGGGGCCAACACCCAATGCTCTGCACAGGTGCGAGCCTGCAGGAGCCGACGGCTCTGGCAGCATCCTGCAGGACATCCCGCCTGGGCTGGGTGCTGGGACCAGGGTTCGTGCCTGTGGCCAGGGATGCTCCCACTGGGGACCAGGGACTGCCTGTCCATGGTGCAAACCAGCCAGCATTTGCTGGTGTGCCCGGCGGGTGCTTTGGGGGTTAGATACCGTCCGGTGCACGGAGCTCCTCCAAAAATCAGTCCCCCAAGGGACAACAGGGCTGCAGCGAAGCAGAGTGTCTCCAGCTCCGTGCAGGCAGGAGGGGATCTGCCCTTTGCAGGATCATGAGCTCCTCCAGACGTGGCAGGGGGTCAGGGGGTCTGTGTCCACCACATGCCACAGGCTGGGCCGGTGCGGTCTCAGCATCTGCGGGACGCAGTCTTCTCCGTTCTGCTCAGAAAACGCAAAAACTTTCAACGGGGACACAGACGGCCGCTTAGGGCCAAGGGCTTGCGTAAGCAGTTATTTGCACACACAAACGTACAGCAGCCTAAAAAGTATCTGTCCGCACGTGTGATTATCTGCTAGTGTTTGCACGTGCATCTCTCATAAATGTAACGCAGGAGCTCAGCCCTCAGAAGTCTCAGAGCTTTCAATCAGGCATTGAATTGGCAATTCCAAGATAAAAGAAGGCTGGAGTATAATCACTTCTGAACCGCAACAACAAATTACGCGTATGAAAGCATTTGACCCTGTGTGTCCATCTGTCCCCAGTGAAAGCTTCCGCGCTTCACAAGCAGAGTGGACGTGTGGGTTGGTTTTCACATCGCCCCAGTGCGAGTTTGAGCGATGGGAACCACGGTCCAGCAGTCAGGGCACCGGACCAAGACTCGGAGGTGCCGAGTTCAGTTTCCAGTTCTGCCATCAGCTTTCTGTGCAACCTGGTAAGGCACCGACGTTGCCCTGTGCCTCCATTTCCTCATCATGGACTGTATCTCTTTGCACATCCTTTCTCTGTCCTGCTTTTTCGGGTTGTGAGCTAACCGAGGGTTACACCTGGCTCTTCCCAGGTAGGTGCAGCGCAACGCACCAGCCCTGACGTCGGCTGAGGACCATACATGCTGTGTGACTGAGCAGCAACAGCGCAGTGAGATGTCTTTGACTCCTCCTTGCCTCTCCAGCTGTGCTCCTCTCCCTGCCCACACTGTCCTTGTTGCCAGACGTTTTTGCAGGACTTCCTAAATTCACACTACCAGGATTGCCTATTGCAGATCGAACCTGAGGTCAGAGACACAGTGCTTGATGACGTTTATAAGTTTTACAAAAACACCTGAGCCAAGGAAAGAACAAAACATAGACATAAAATACTATCCTCCAGTTAATTCCGTGCATCTCCTGCCGTGAGACCAGTGCCAAGCACCCGAGAGCCAGGGCTGCACCTTGTGCCAGGGCTCCTGTGCCATCACGACTCAGGGTTTTGTACTGTTCAGTCACATCTCCCTACAGACCAGATCTGACAAACGCGAGCTCGTTTTAATAAACAACATAAATCAAACCACCATCTCTAAAGAGGAGGCTGACAAGCTGTGTAATCCAGGGTCTGGCCCCCAGCCGGATCCGCTGCGCAGGCAGGAGCCTCTCCATGCGGTAACGAATCAGGCTGCCCCACGCAGCTGGGGACGCACAAGCCCTGCACAAACACCGCCTTCCCCAGCGCCGAACTGCAGCTTCAGAGAGAGAAGAAACGCATTCCCCCATCCTTCAAATCCAGCCCCCAGACCTTCGGTCCTCCTTGGAGCCCTCTCCCTCCAGCCACACCGCGCAGATACCAAAAGGGCAAATTACCACACGAAGCATACTCTCTCTGGTCACTCAAAAATATGTATCGTGTTTTATTTGGAAAGGTTTTCATTTTGTGTTATTGTAAAATCATCAGTGGAAAGGGGAAAGAGAGAAAGAGAGAAAGGGAAATAAAGAGAGGAGAGAAAGGGAAGGAGAGGCTGGACGAAAAAAGAAAAGATAGAAAGAAAGCAAGAAGGAGGGAAGAAATGAAAAGGAAGGAGAAAAGACAGCAGGTAGGTGACTTTTGAATCAAGGCACTTGGGAAACATCTAAGATAAGTAGGTGGCTACTTGTCTTCCAAATTTGGTAACCATTTTGTTCAACCACACAGTAAATAATGCGAGATTTGTGTGCTGCAGAAAGGGACATATTTTCCCTGATTCACAGTCGAGTTCTAGGCTCTTATTTAGCAGTAAAATAAGAGAGAGATGCTCATCCACTTAAGCAAAAATTTGGCTAGAATAACCAAGTATACGTATTTCAACTTTTTGATGAATTGGAGCCGTAAGATTTTGTGGATCGAGACTACATTTAGTGCCAGACGTACGTGGGAAAATAATTTGGAAATGGCTTGTTCAAAACGTCTGGTTGATAAATATACTTATGCAAGTCCTTCAAAGAGATTTCCTTCGACATCCTGCAATTCAAGTGTTAAAATACCTCCCAATATTTTCCTGCTTGATTTTAAGTAAAAAATTTCAGCTTTTTGTTTTAACAAAAAGATCTAGTTTCAGAACTGAGAGGCACAAGCAGCAAAACTTTGTGTGAAAAACATTTCCGAATAACAGTTTGACAAAGCCAATAAATCAGCAGCCTGTGCAAACGACTGCAGAAAAGCAAATCACACATGTATTTTGAGCCACTTCTCCTCAGCTTCGAAACAGAAAATAAGAACACTTTAAAAATTAAGTCTCCAGCTTACTGTGGTGACAATACTGCTTTAACCCCACATGCGCTAACGTCCGCAACAAAAAACGAAAGGGAAATGAAAAAGATCAGGCATAGGCTTTAAACAACAAACATGTCTCCTGCGACAACAGCTTAAAATTCTTGCTGGGGAGACACCGCATTTTTCAAGGAGGCCCAAATCCAGCATTCATTTTAAAATCAGTGGTTGCAATAAACTACTTTTTTTTTTTTAAGATTGAAGAAGAAACGGAAACAGCATTGTAGCAGGCAACTGGATATTAGAAGAAAAATAAGATGTAACGCAAGATGAAACAAATACAAAAAAAATGTTGGTCATGCTGGCACTAAAAGTAGTAGCACGTTGATGATTTAGGTCCCCAGAAGCTCCTTTACATTCTTCGCTATTATCTATCTCAGCTGCTGAAACCTGCTGTTTTAAAGGCATTAGAGTTGAACATCTAGTGACAGCACTTGGGTTATTTATCATTATGTATCACCCTGCTACACTATATTTTATTATTCTGGATTTAAAGGAAGATAACACAATTATGGTTAATTTGCTTCTCTTCTTTATATATATAGTGTCATGACCTACCACTGCTTTGTCCCATGAGATATTTTTAACCAAAAAGAAATCCACAAGAAACTCTCCCTAAAAATTCCATTAATAACCTCTTGTAGCGTGTATAGGTTGCAGGGTCTGGAACTAAGAATGTTTTAATCTCTTCAGCAAAACAATGTCTCATAATGATGTACAGGACTATTGCTGCACTGATGAAGAATCATACATAATTCAGCACCTTTCACTTGGCACCACTGTGATATCCTCATTAGCAGTGGCTCACAGTGGCTGTCAGATGGTGTCCATGCGAATGCAGGCATTATATTGTCTTTGAGATGTGCAGCTGCTTCCATGACACTGCCAGTATATAAAAACATGACGCCAGTTTGTTTTATTTAGTGCTAAACCTTCCAGTTTGTAAAAACAAGGCTGACACAGAGCCTGACATGAGGCAGTGAAAATAATTAGCTCTCATTTTCTCAGCCTCCTATTTCCTTCTCCCCGCTGTGTTCTCTTTCCACTAAACCACCACATGTCAGTCGAAATGGGAGGCAATTAGTGGGCTCATTTCAGTCCCCACAACTGTGCTGAAAAGAAAGTATTTATGATGGCACAATGAACAGCTGAAAGATTAAATAACATTTGCCTTTTGAAAAGAAAATGACTTCTAGCTAAATGGGCAATTTTTGATTATTCTCAAACAAGCTTAGAGTAGTTGGTTTTTAAAATACAAGAAAGGAAAATGAGTCATTTTTAGGTGAAAGAATCAAATAAAACTTGACACAGTAATGCAAATAACTGATGTTTTATTGCAAAATATGTAAATGTGTTATACCCTTAACAATGGCTGGTGTCTCAGGTCAGGGCAGGCTGTTGCCAGCCAGGCTCCAGCGAGAGAAGGTGGCTCCACCGCAGGTTTTGTTTCAGCTGTGCAGGCAGAAAAAAACAGGGGCGGAGGGGAGGCCTTCTGAGAAAGATGGGCTTAAAACGTACAGAAACAAAGCAAGCGAAAGGCGCATTTCTGTTCTCCGCTGCCTGGGTGCCTCCTCTGCCAGCCGGAGCCCTCACGCCTCCGTGAGGCAACAGGCCCTGGCCGGCGGGAGCCTCGCCTGGAGAAGCACGAGGCCTCCTCAACACCTACGCAGACCACCCGGCAGTACCAAAAATATCTGTCCCCTGACAGCGCCTTGCTTTCACATCCAGTGCTGTGAAGCTCTGTGCCGCCGCGGAGGGGAACACAATGGAAAATACCTGGCACCGCGACGTGCCGGGGGCTCGTGCCCCACGACGAGCCGGGACCGTCAGCTCTGTGGTAACAGTGGTCCTGAGCCTCCCCGCAGCCTTCACCAAAAGCTGCCCTTGCTGTGTGATCGGAAGTGAACGGGGACTGCTGCGGCCGCAGGCGGCGGCATCCTCACGAGCAGCCTGCTTGTGACAGCGGGACTGCAAAGGTGGAAGCATGAAAAACACGAGTCCCTCCCTGAGGGCTGCGCGGGTGCCCGAGCCAGCCCTGTCCTCCAGTGGCATTGCCCACAGATGGCTCCCGGAGCCAACGGCGGGGTGGCACACCGAGGCTGCAGGTCACGCACGGGGGGACGAGGGTGCGCAGGAGCTCGGGAAAGGCAGGGCAGGGCGCGGGACGTGTCCTGCGCACATTGGGCTCAGAGGGTCCTCTGCCAGGCTTTTGCCTGGAGAGCGTGTGTGCCAGACCTAGAGACCACTGGGAGCCTGCCTGTGCTTCTGCAGATGTATCCGTGACCAAGGCTGCATGCATGAGAGACAACGTGTGGAAGGCAGCAAGTTAATTCAGAGCAGCCAAGGTGCAAAAATAAAGCTTAGAATTAAAAAGTCTAGAAAGTCAAGTGAGCAAATTACCTAGCTGAAAAGTCTCTGTGCCTCTTCAGGATTATGGAATCATTCCTGATGGGAATCCCTGGATCAGCACTGCCTACACGAGTATTTTAAAAGGTGTTGGCTTGAGTTTGACCTCAGTTACACACGGATTTAACAGCTGGAGCAATCCCAGTGGAGGTGATGGAGTTATACCAGCTCCACCTCATGTAAAAACAGTACAGGGTCCAGAAAAGCCTCTTTGAAAGAAAACACAAGGAGCTCAGATCACCTGCACTAGACTTCAAACACCCTACCACTGATCCACCTCCTTGGTGGACTACATTAACCGGTTCTTAAAGGTGCTGGTTACATTTAAATATGGCCGTGGTTTTATTTTACATCTTAGGTAATTTTTTTTCTTCCTTCACAAAGTATTTACCTCTTTAATGACTACTCATTACGAGCAAATCTATGAAAATGGTACACAAACACAGCTACTCTGATTCTTGCATTAACTACTCACCTTTAGTAGTGGAAGCATTGTGCTTTGAGATGTAATTAGCGAGGATTTAGAAGACGAGGTTTTGACATACGGTTAAATAACCCCACATTAGAAAGTCAAGGTACTTGCAAGTATCTTGCAAAGGAAGGGTCAGATAAAACCAATTCCTCTCCCAGCTTTACTTACTGGAGTGGGTTAAAATACCTGCAGAGCATGGGGAATATGTCCAACTGAAAAATTACAAAACTGGAATTTTAAATTTTAGACTTCAACACTTGCTTTAATTTTTGCCACATTTTTAATGTGAGGAATACCTCACTCAGCAAATTAAACTGCTGTTGTTATATTATATCTGTCTGAACTAGGAATTTTTTTGGGGGGAAAGTAAAGAAAGGTTACATGAGAGTTGATGTAGTGCAAGGGTGGAGAGGAAGAAGCAGCAGAAATGGTCTCAAGCGCTTGTGAAACTGCATTCCAGTTACAACAACTATTTCTACACTGTTTTGTCTGGTACTGCCTGCATTTTGCCAGCCGGGTTTCTCCACATAAAGAATTGGTCACAATGTCTCTCTACAGTAGCCTTAATATTATATTCACTTTTGCACTACGCATTTAAATAATAGCATTAAAATATATCCCAATTTGGATATTCAAGGGTAGAAAATAGTTCACACAGTTAGCAGATGGTTTTGAAGAGGCTCTGCTCCTTACCTTGTCCAATGGAGAGAGAGGTAACTGGGGAAAAATAAGGCAAAATGGTGAGTCAGATTAAGGCTTTGTGTTGGGATATAGGTCAGACTGTGCCACACTTGGTAGAAAACGAAAACATTCAAAGGCATGGTGAAATCTGCCCATCTGAGGACCAAAACTAAAGAATACATCAACAGGAGACAAAAAGACTGTGAACCATCCTTCTTAAGGGCTTGGGTGATTCATCAGTGCAGAGCCAACACAGCTCAGGCACCTTTCCCTGATTGGGAAATTTTAATGAGCCACCTAGGATGAGAAAGCCATTGAAAATTCCCTCTGCGGTTCTGCGAATCAGCTCAAGCCACAATTGCCAGGGCTTGTTTTTTTACCCTCTTTGGTATCTTGGAGTTAATTGGTGTGTGGTGTCGTCCCCCCCCCCCTTTTTTTTAATTTGTGGAAAAAATTCATAAAAAATGTCTAAATCTATTACCTTTCAGCTCAGTGGGAATTGTGTACGGAAAGGTCATTAAAAGGAAGTGAATGGAAGTAACCACATAACTCAAACTACAAGAGTTGGAAAAGAAACCTTTAAAAACCAGGTTAGCTTTGCAGCGCTCACTCCTGATGCATTCGGAGAGCACAAAGGTCAACTGAGCTTTCATCACCTCCAAAGATGCAGCTAAAAAGGGAAGGAAACTATAATGAAATGACTGCATCTGTCAGCTGGTGCAGACCAACATAATCCCACTAGAAGATGCCGTTTAAATCAGGTAACAAATCTGAGGCTGGTAAAGTTGCGTACTGAGAAGTCAATGTTTCATTCAGCGTACAGACAAGGCTGAACATTCAAATGCCGTCCTGAAGTACATTCATCAGGGTCCTCGCTAAAAGGCACCGCCGTTCCTAAGGCCGTCAAGTTTCTGCCTGCTTATGGAGAAGATGCACTGGCTGTGCCGATGGGGCTCGGTGCAGTGCCAGGGAGAGGACACCTGTGCCCCGAGGAACCACCTTCACACCTGAGATGGTGCTCTGCTCTGACCAGCCAAATGCATCTGAATTAACCTGTGCCCCTCCAATAGTTTCTGGGTCCTGGACCAGCTCATCCAGTACTTCCATGCCCTGTGGCACTGTGGTTTGTCACCCCACAAGCCGAGGCCGCACCCACAGCAGAGCTTCAGTTCAGATCCAGGAGCGTGCTCTTGTCCCACGTGTCCATCCTGTCCCATGCTCTGGCAGAGCCATCTCCGAGTGCATGGACAGGCTTGCTTCCAGGTGCAACTACACCAGTAACTAATGGGAACTCAGCCCAGGAGACCAGCACAGAGCCAGCCTGGGGTAAAACCTCCCAGCGCAACCTGGTCCCTTGTGCAGAGCCCTTCCTGCCGCGCTCACCAGCTCCCAGCTGAGCCTAACAACCTTCCGTGATGTCCACAGGTCTAGCAGTCTACACATCACCCGGGGAATGCACATTCTCAACTCATAACCCAGATTTGAGCTTATTGCCTCTTTTTCCTCATGGCTAAAACAGGACAAAAGCTTCTTAGCTAGGCAGCGGTTATAGGGACTGATTAGGGTAAAGTTCCTTTGAGAAATTTATTTTTAAACTGATGTAGGCCAGCTTTTTAGCTATAAAGATGGTGGAAGGTACGATCCAAAGTGCTTCTGCTGACCCAGTTTTACAGGAACAGGCACCACTCTTTTACAAAAATGGGACAGTAAAAGAAGCCTAAATTCTTCGATCCTGGTTTACCCAGTATCTCCAGCTCATTTTGGAACAAGTCTGGATGGCAGCAGTAGCTGGCTTAAAGCAGCCTCTAGGGGAGCTAGAAGATTGTATCCAGGGATTTTCAAAGAGGCAAGCCAGCCAAATTTTCCATATAGCGTGTACCACACCAGTCTTTGTTAGTGTTATGTTTAATGCAAATTACCTTGCTCTCGCTGGCCCTTGCATCCTGCCCGAAAGCTCAGTCGATCTACTCCTTCCAGTCCACTCTTTAAAACTGGCTTAGCTGCAACATCTTTAAAGGCAGGGATGAGTTAATGAGCAGATCCCGGACAGAAGTTTCCAGCCCAGACAAACCCAAGTGACAGACTGCACATTCCCTGGAAGGGCACAGGGACACGGGTGCCGCGGCGGGGCGGATGCCGGGGCAGGCATGCCTGGCACGCGCCCACGGATGCAGGGGAATGGCTTCCTCAGGAAGGGGCCCGACAGCATACAGAGCAGAGAGGACCAACCGGGAGGTCACGGAGGAGGCAGGACCGAAGAAAAACGGGTTCTGAGCTAGCACGTCAGAAACCTGCAATGGTTGTGTCGGCACTATGCAGGCCCATTGACCTAGCCCCATTCTCCTGCAACAATTCAGCTTCCGTCCCATAGACTTTGGCACACTCTCATCTGCAAATCTTGCCGTCACGACTAAACTGCCCACTTGTCCTCTAACTTAGTAGGCATTAGTGCAACACGAATTTCTCTCCAACACTCGGGAGGTCTATTCACTCCTTCTCTTGCTCTTTCCCAGAGGAGGCTGCCCACCTCCCTGCACTACAGCTCACAAACCACATTGGAAATGGAAGGGAGATATGAACTATTTTATGGACTTTTAGTTCCTTGTAGAGTAGTACATGGGAGAGAAAGATGCACACCTACAAAAAAGCAGCTTACAGGAGCTACATGCATTCAAGAACGCTGAGGCAGTCTAAGTAATTCACATAGCCATAGAGAAGATTTTAATAGAAAAAAAAAGCCCTTACGATAAAAGAAACAAGCAAAAAAAAGGAAATCTCCAGATAAAAAGCTTTTTCAAATTGATGAAATTATTTCAGTATGAGTTTAAGTTCCTACTAAGTACAAACCTAAATGCTTTCTCTGCAAGCACCACCAAGTACAGAAATCAAGAGACTTCTGCAAACAATATGCCCTGAAAGCAAAGCAGCCAGATAACACAAGATGAAAGTCAGCCACCCACAAGTTTAGGGTGGACACACAATGCAGGTTTGTCAAACACAAAAGGAAACAAATCCTGCTGTCACCACCCCTGACTCTAACTCAGAAATGCTTTGCACACCATTTCCACATAGATGATTAATTCTAAAACCCTTGAACTCACATGGCAGAATGGATAAAGAAAACAAGCAGCACAGGACAAACCTCACTCTCGAGAAAAGACAACGTGGTGGAGATGCTTTGCTGGAACATCTGGAGGCACCAACACTCCTGTTACACAGGGTGTAACAAGATCCTTGAACCAGCTGAGGTTTGATTAGGAAGTGGCATGCTGGCAATTGCCTTTTTACCAGCCGTTGCACAGTAGTTTTGCCATCTGCAATGTCCTGCACCTAAGCCTCCCTCCTTCCCCAGCACCATGAGTGAACACAGTCACCACCAGGACCAGTCCCGTCCCCCCCAGCCGGCAGCCGTGCATACCAAGTATTTTCCAAACTCCTCTGGGCTGCATAAAAAGCCACCACCTTTCCGCCAAGACCACAGTACCAGTCTATCCACTAACATCAGGCGTACGGCACTGCTCGACTGTGAATAGGTTTTTTTGCATAAATGGATTGTTAGTTATTTCACATCCATTGAGATAAAAGGAACAAAGTGAAAGCCAAAATTACAAAAATTACGGTTAAAAAATTGTTCATGAGGAAACACAAGCTTTCAGTCAAAGCTTTCCATGCCACTCTCTTCTTCCTCGCCTGCTCTGGGGTGCAGTTACCCATCACCAACGCAGCCCCATTTGCCACCTTGACATTTTGTCAGCACTTTCCAAAACAAGAGGATTCTCACAGCAAATTATCTTTTTGTGTCCAGAAGATATTGGACCCTCTGGGTAGTGACTGTTAACCATTAACCCATCTAACGCTCCCAGCTTACCTTTGGACCATTTCCCGGCTTCAGGTGATAACCAAAAACGAGTTCAAGATTCACTACTTTCTCTACGTTTTCTTCAGCTCCACCTGCAGAATCCTGCCAAAAAAAAGGCAAGATGAGACTTCACATCTGCCACAACCCCCCGGGAGACAGCGGCAAGGCTTTGGTGGCAGCAGGGATTTGCCTTTCAGACGCTGCAAGTCTGGCAGGCGGCAGGAAGGAGCCATCACCCTGCCCGACCATGCCGCTCCGAAAGGTCAGGGCTTCCGCACGGGTTTACGGTGCACAGTGGATGGCACCTGGGAGACGCCACGCGATTGCTCAAAAGTTGCACGGTGCCGCTGTGAGCATCGTGGCAGCCACTGCCACTGGAACTGCAGCCGGCACAGCACGGTGGCAAAGCGCCAACTTTCATTTTCCCCTTCGGGGAACAAAGTTTCACTGTATGTAAATTCACTTTAAGTAGATTTCGCTTACAGCTGTGCAATAAATTATGACTAAAAAAGCTACCTCAGGCTTTGGGGTCTAGAACTGCTTGATTAACTCACTGAATTAAATCAGGCAAATATCTGCTCTGGCAACCCCAAGGTTCCCACTCTTTTGCATGGCTCTTGTTACTGATATCAGAAAACCAACAGGTTAACACAAGGGTGACCAGATGTTGTAAACCATCCTTGGCTCCTGTAACGTTAACAAACCGAGGAATGACAGGCTAATTCTGGGCCAGGGGTCTGCCCTTCTTCAGTGGACCAGTCAGTGGCACCAGTTCGGAAGAATGGCTTTTGAGATAGTATCTGATTAACGACAGCAAAGGAATCGCAACCAGTAGTCTTTTAATTTAATACTACCAGTTCCACGATAAAATCTGAAAAGCCTCCTTGAAAACAACTTTTATTATGCTACTACTTGTTCCAATGTGGCCCATCACTGCTGCTGCCCCTCCGCATTTGTCACAGCCGTCAGCAGGAACTGCCGCTTCACCCTCCCGCCAACGGCAGGAACGTTGAGACACGAGAACAGCACAATGTCCATACCAACACAAGGAGCATTTCTTACACAAACAATGAGACTTGCCTTAATTAATGGTGGAAAATGAAACAGATTTAGGTAGTCATGGGTTAACTTCTCAATAGCAGTCTAGAAAAAAAAAAATCAACAAAATCAGATGCCAGTTTTTCAGTACCTCACACTGCAAATACCAGCAGAAAAAACAGCGCAACTGTTTTCCACCATGGCTACACTCGGGCATGTGAGCAGGGTTTAAAATACTGCCCTGTTCTGGAAACTGTCGTGGTAGATCAGCCCCATTTCGCATTCAGAATCAGATCGGCTTAATCAGAGAAAGAGATGTTTGGGGGGTTGTTCTGGTTGTTTTTATTTACGCTCAATCAACCCAGGAAGCTGAAATATTTCATTTTGGGCATTATTGACTTTATTAAGTTTCAATAATTTTCCCTGTAGGAAATGTAAATTAAATATATCAGTAATGGTGTGTGGCATGGAAAAAAAGGCTGATGAGCAAAAGGGGAATAAATCTGTGTGACTTATTAAGCTGAATTTGCAGGACTAGCAATTAGGATACAAGTATCTCTCTACTAGCAAATTGTGGTATAAAATCATTGAGACCCAACAGAATTATAGAGGCTGCTTTTAGAGAAATCCTTTTCCAACGCTGACTGCCAGTAAACAACTCTCTCCTGTGGCTACAGTATTAATCTTGTTACTGCAGTCATGATCACGTTTTCCAGGTCATCATTTTCTTAACTCTTTACAAATACTAGATACTTAAAACGCTGTGAAAGAAAGCTTTAAGGGCAAAGCAACCTGGCCGTCAACCAGCGTTAAAGTTGTCTGCTGGCGTTTTGTAAGTGAAACTATGTTTTAAGCTATAGAGGAGATGTGGAAGCTGAGAAGTTCAGAGATTTCCGTGCAAGTAACTGTTCTCATATCTGGTCCTCCCTCAGCTGAAGAGAAATCTTCGGGGAGAACTCTCGCTGAAGATATCCACCACTTTCTGCCTGGAGAGCGGCCCTCCTAGATGACTCTTTAGCAGTACTGACACTCCGGCCCACAGGAAAACCGTGAACGGCAGAAGAGTGTAAAGATCACAGCACGTTTTCATGCCTCATAAAATGCTCAGGTTGCTTTGGGTTCTACATCCACAACAACCTGTAACTCTGGGGGGGTTTTACGCCAAATATGTTCTCTGTTTAGCTTTATAACTGTTTTTGTTGTTAATACTACTGAAAACCTGTAGACTCCTTCTTAACATTCACACTATAACCTATTGCAACGTTCAATATATGCTGCTAATTACCTTTAAATGGATGATGTGTCCTCTGGAAACAATTCCCATGTCCTTTAAATCCTCTTCTTCTAGAAGAAGCAATCGTTTCCCAGTGATATGATGTTCCTTAAACAGGCTAGCATATACACTCATTTCACCAGAAGCATCGCCTTAAAATAAGAGAGGTTATTCAGAAATCCATAGTGTGCTTTACTGGGGGGAGAAAAAGATGAGCAAATGTACATATATTCATAAATGTGAATATGAAGGTACATACGAATAGCTTTTACCTTTCCTAGTAAGTTGTTGCATCCAGAAAAACTGCAAAAAAGAGGAATCGGTCTTGAAGTTCACAGTATCAAAATCTTGTATTACAGGTATTTGGAGTTTGCAAGGAATAATTGTTTTTAAAAACAAAATATAAAAATATTTTTAACTTTGGGTTAAAGGACTTAAGATTCACCAATGAAGTGATTACTTTTATTTGGCTTTTTAAAACTGCCTTCTATTTTACAGCCACCTTCCTCAGTTGATCGTTATGAAGAACAACAGAAATGACCAAAGCAGAAGCCTTGCCATCTGTCACACGCTAAAAGGGCTAAGTTAGGGAGCCAGAGCTATTAATGGCTTTTGCACTGGCTTCCCAGTCAGTCCTTCAGTTAAAAGCTAAACAACCCCACGATACACAACACACAAGGAGGGTGCTAGATGGGACATTAAAATCACTATGACACATCACTATGATACAAAGAAATCATTAATGTTTCTTGTTTAGCCTTTTAACTGAATAAAAAGGTAGAGAAGACCCAATGCCATTATTCTATATGAAAGAGAGATTCCACGCCCCTTAAAAAACCCTTAACTTCCAGTTAATTGCCTTTCTGATGGCACACAGTGCGATAAAACCTTCGAATGCCATTTGTCCTGTTGAGGACAGGCCTTGCTTCGACAGGTCTTGGGGCACTTCCATGTTCCTCCAACAATCACTCAGGAATTCCTTCCTGGCTGCTGACACCTCCCAGCACAAATTATTTTCTGGACACTGGCTAATGTGGCTGTTTTATGAAGGTCGCTCGAGTCCTTCATTTACTCACTGTCATTTTAAAGCCTTTCTGGGACACAAGTTTCACCAAACAAATAGCAGTAAAATCTCACCCAGATGTTCTGACCCTGCCTTCCCTCCCTCTGTACCCACTGTAATTTGTTAGACAGCTCCACCAGCGCAACACTGGCCACATTAACACAAAATACTCACCACATCTTCTTCGGTCCATGCACAAATATCAAAGGAGGGCAGCAACTGTGTGAGAGATATGAATTGAAAAGAAAACCATCTGACCATTTTTCTCCCCTCCACCCCAATTTTAGTCCGGCGGCCAATTTTATTCGGTTCCTTTTCTCCTGCAAAGGGCAGGACTCTCGGCTGCGACTCTCATACTGACACACTAAACCATTGGATTCACACTGACCACGGGCTGGCTCCAACAGCACAGTGGCAGTGCTAAATCGATCCCATCGCTTTATGCAGATAAAATTATCAGATCTCTGATAGACACAGTTTAGGAAGAAGTTAACAGATCGATGGCGAGGGACTCTCTAGCTGCCTCTCCTCTTGGCTCCGACACTATGCAAGGGCTTTTGCTTTTGCTACGGCTTTGGTACCACCTGATTTCTCCAATAACGCCGTGACTATGATTTTCACCCAAATGATGGGTATTTTGGGCAGAAGGAAAGCAAACTCTCACTAGACAGCAGTGAGGGCAGAATGTGGAGTGGGGCCGCTGCGGCTAGTCCTCCTCTAGAGACAAGTCCCTCCTGGTTTCTGCCAACGCCTCGTAACTGCTCCCCTGATGCCGGGGCAGTGCAGCAGGTCCCCCCCCGCCTCCGGCACCATGGCCCACGCAGGGCACGCTGTGCCGCACACAGGGTGCTGCGAGCTCGCAAAGCACAAGGGAACCACGGAGGATGCACAGGAGAATGGCTGCGTTATTCTGGGACGTTTTGAAAACTAACACAGAAGATGTCACTGTAACACCGATCGCCATTTTACTCATTCAAGCATATGGTACCCCAAGCTTCACCTTCTTGACATTTTTATCTGGTTAAAGGGTTAACAGTAATTGGCATGTATGTATTTGGACTGTCAGTGTCTCCCACAGGCTCAACACCACGATATAGCTGCAAACTTATCCAACGTACATAAGTGACTGATGAGAGACCTGGCTTGGCTACCCTCCAGCCCCCCAGGCTTTGTGACCTCCAAAACCCTGCCGCCCACCAGCTACCCAGCCCCATGCACAGCCGAACAAGCCCCCCAGCCCTGGCAGGCCCTCGCCTCTGCCTGCCTCCAGCTGCATGCCGAGCCCCAGGCAGAGTCGCCCACGATGTGGCTCCAACGGCACGAGCCTAACATAATCCACCCGTGACTTTCAACCACCTCTGTAAACACCTTTTGCAGCTTCCATGTGAAACTCCCATTGAAGGACTTGTGACTGCCCGGCACCCCTTGATTTCTGCCTCCAGATCCATGCCTTCTGCTGCCCACCCCACTTTGAGGACTCTTCAGACCCTCTTCCTCCTCCTCCACCAATGTCTTGGTCAAACCTTGCTGGGCACAAACCACCCACGAGAGCAGCTGAAGCCACCTCTACAAGGAGGACCTAGCGGGCCCTCTGACCCAACCCTTTGCCCACCGCTTCCCAGAGAGGACTGAGCTAAAGGCATCAGGGGGAAGCAGCGGAAGGGAAGATGTGTCTGCCAGAGCAAGAGACCTTCCTCAGTTTTCCTCTCTACGACACCACACTTCTAGCCGATCTTCTCAACCCACCTGCTGTTGAGTTGGCATTCCCTGTGCTAACAGCTACCCACAGCCCAGCGGGACGCAGTGGGGCACAAGCAGTGCTGGGGACAACACCTGAGCACAAGGGAGGGCAAGCTGCAACCTCAAGCGTCCTTAGGAAGGCAGCGGGCCGTGCCTTTCGTCGGCGCTTACAGGCAAACCGGCCGGCGTGGCGGGAGCAGCCTGGCACAGTAATGTGTACAACTGAATCCTTCACTGCAGAAGTCCAAAACTGCATTTTTAGTTGCACAATGGATTTTTTCAGCTTTTTCCATGTTTAAATATAACCAGTGGCAGAGTATGCTCTGTATTATTTCTTTTTTTTTTTTTTTTTTTAAATGGGAAAATAGTTTTGAGAATAGATGATTCCTTTCTGGTATCAAACTGCTCTGGTGCACAGATTATCGTTGTTCTAGTCTTTGCTGTGCTTAAGATCAAGGATTTGGGTCCAGATTTTAAACATGTCAGACTAGAGTCCTTGACTCAGTAGCTCGTTTAAGCAGTGTCCTCTTTTTGCTTTAAAGATCTACTTTGGGTCCAAGGTGCATGAAAAATTTGTAGAAATGTTTGCAAAAAGTGACACCACTGAGAAACATTCATTTGTCAATGTAAAATGTGCTGCTGAAAGCCTAGCACTGATCACTTGAGAATCTGTCCCTGACCTGTGTTTTGAATATCTGGAGCATGTTGAATGACTGTTGGCAGTCATGCTAACTTTAGTAGGACTGTGTCTCCACTGTGAGGCAATTCCGTGCCCTGCCAGGGTCTCTGGGTCCATATTACAGATATGTTCTGTGTGCATGTCAGGATAAAACTTCAACACACATTGATCTCCTCCGGACAAGAGGAGGAGCAGCAGAATGCTCCTAGAGGTCTTTAACCCTGATGACTAGGAGACAAAGAGTGTAGACTACATCTTCCCAGAGCTGTGATGTAGCCACAGTGTGTGTGCATCCTGAGAGCAGGCTGCAGGATGTGTCAGCTCTGCAGAGCTGCACAACCACTGAACTGCAGTCAGAGATGATAAGGATAAACATATTACAATCTATCTTGAGGAACTTTTCTAGCAGCTCCAACATTGCTTAAGAATTCATATATCGATGCCTCCATTCTCATGAAACTGCTACTTTTATGGTCGTGTTTTATTTTTTTAATTGTAAAAGAAGCCTACAAATTAAATTAGTATCACCAGAAAATAAATGAATGTCTATGAGTCTGCAGCTTATCTGGTACTTTACTTTATCTATTTTTCCCTTGAATATCATTGAAAATTTTTGTTACTCTTCTCTTATCGCCTCCTAATTTGCCAATATTTCTTGTCTAATCTTGCTGTCCAGAGGAGAACACAGTGCTGTAGGTGCACACCCATCAGGGCCGTTTGATCATTGCATGCCACCTTTGTAGCCATATCACATATTTAATTTGCTGTCTACGAGCAGTACAGTGCTCTTATGGCATCTCAGAAGTTGCTCTGGAAGTTAACAGATCGACAGTCATTCTGGGTAGGGATGTCTGGGTGCATACGTGCATCAACTGCCCTTCAGAAAATGTCACGATATTTAACATATGGGATGTATTTACTGGCCCCTACCAAGTGCTGCCATAGAAAGCTTCTAGTCACTGGTATCATGATCTGCAGTTGTGCTTCTCTTAGTATTTACTTTTCCACATCCACCTCAATGTCATCATTTGAAGTTGTTGCTAATGCAAATCAAGCATTTTTCAGGAGGGTACAGGGATGGATTGCCACAGAATGAACACTGAGAATTTGTAGTAAGCCTATTTGCATGGTTGTCATCATCTCTTGTGTTACAGTACATGATGTAAGCTCTGCTGAGAGTCTCACTGAGACTGTTATGTGTTAAATATAAGCTAAGGAAAGAACAGAACCAGAACCGGCCGCCTTTGTCTGATTTTTGCCACAGAGGTGGATCCACTCAATGAGCACAGCGATATGCTGGAAGTCAGCTACAAATGACTAAACTTCTGCCTCTTTGAATATGTGGTTTGGACACCCCAGTGACGCTGTCTCCAGTGGTGCTTTCCTCCCTGCAGTGACTAAACAGAGCGTCATTTTTCTCAGAGAATCTGAATGTGCCCATAATCACATGGGAGAAAAAAACCCAGTGGGGCATTTTCTTGGTCAACATCTCACGTTTGCATTCAGGCTGAAATCCTGTCTCCTCCATGACCCATGGTTACTCTGTGTGTGGGCGAAGAGCTAACCGCAGTGAATGCACCTCTGCGCTGTGCAGGCTGCACAGCAATGCTTTTCTCCTTTCTCAGTAGGGTGGAGGTGGCAGACAGAGGTGGGACTGGAGGGGAGCCAGGTGATGGCTACAGGGCACTTAGCCCTTTAGAAGCAGTGAAGCTCTCTTGAGTGTTCGTGGACATCAACTGCACCTTTGCTCCACCAGGTTTTGTGCCATGTGAGAGAAGGATCCCTTCTCCAGACTTTACCTTAGAGGTTCAGCACATGACTTTAACACAATAAGCAAGTTTACGTTATGCGATTTTAAAAATGCTTTAGTGACTTGGAGACGCCCTTGAAACATGGCTGTGATACAACACTGTTCTCCTTGCTTTTATCAGCAGCATCCTGAAATGGAGCTGCTGAGCATCCATTGTGAGCAAGGGCATGGTTTGGACTGGTTAGAGCAGTCATCAAAGGATTTGTCTGAAATATTTCATCTTGTCTTCTATTCAAGAGTCTGGGCCTGTCTCCTTTGCAAAGGTGCTTTACCTTGAAGCCTGGGCTCATCAACAGTGTTTATGCGGAGGGAGGCCACACACGTTTGATGTGGAGGTGAAGGAAATCTGCCAAGAGCCACAAAGCTGCTGATCAGTGACTTGAGAGACTCCTCTTCAAAGCCCTGCTTTGCCAGGATACCTTCTTTTGCACAGTTTCCTTGGCCCTCGGTTTCTTATCTGTAAAATGGGAAGAGTAGCCCTTTTTTACTAGTTGCAATCTACTAACATCAGCAGTGGCACTGCTGATAAGCAGGACTGGTGAGAAAATTTTAAGCATCATGGGAAGAACAGGTGGGTACATCCTCCAGCTTTCAAGAAAAAAAGTGTCAGAGCTCAGATATCAAGGTGCTTGACCCATGAGGATGAAACTCCAATCTGCAGAGGGCAGACAAGGGGTAGGAGGGTTGTTCTCTCCCACTTGGAAGCCTGATGCCAGGATGAGCACCTTAAGAAAACCATAGGACAATGCAGCTCCAAGCTTTGATTATAGACTAAGAGACAGCATTTTGTGAAGCTGGTATAAATCTTCTGGAGGCGCAAACTGTTATCTTCTACATGCAGCTCATCTCCAGCATTTTGTACTAGGTGGGATAAAGTTTTGTGTCATCTTTTATATTTCTAGAGAAGTTGGATTTTTGGATGAGAAGGTGCCTGTGGTTTCAGACAAAACATAGATCCTGAACTGGCTAATCTGCAGAAAGAAACCAATGCCTGCTTTAAAAAGGTACAACTTAGGCAACCCAACCTATTGACCTTCTAACTTTGGACTGCCAAGACTGCTTGCTCCGTACATCTGTTTTTCTATGTTTTCGCCTGTAATTATGTTGTCCTCTGCAGTTACTATAGTGGTTTATCCTGCTTTAGGAATGTTATGATTTGAGGTTAACTTTCCCAGGGGGGTATGTTTCTTTCTTTCTTTTTTTCCTCTTTCTTCTTTTTGTCAAAGCAAACAAAACGTAAAATCCCACTCGGGAAACAGCAGCCAGGAAGAAGCCTATTAGGAAGAGTTAAAGCACCTTGCGCTGAGGGGACGCGTCTGTCAATGGGAAATACTGTATAATGTGGTTACTTGAAAATGGCAAATAGTCCTGCATCTTATTGAATGAAAAAGGACAAATGTCACAGAGCCTGATGGAAAAATAAAGATAAGGTTAGGGGTCATGTGACCCAGACCTGTCCCCTGCTGTCCACATGAAGGGCGGCTCTCCCCGCAGCTTGCTGCGATTCCTGCTTTTCGTTCTGTGTGGACAAAATGATGATTTATGGCTCTTGCCATGGGGGTGGGTGGGTGAGTTTGCAGGCGATTTCTAATTCCCTGCTCCTGACTGTAAAGCAAAATTCCCTTCATGTCTTACAAACAAGCCGTGATTGTCGGATGGTGCCACTGTAAATATTGTTTATAAAAATCACTTTGGGGCCTGTTTATTCCTCATTAAAGGTCCAGTCCTGCCCCATTGAAATCCATAGGAGTTTTGCCATTGATTTCGAGGAGGAAGGATGAGACTCTCTCATCTCCAGTACATTCTGATGTGTCACATCGCAGTGTTAGCAAATGCAAGGGGTAGTAACTGTGGGAAGTGAGTGGCTCTGCACTGTAAGACACAAATCGTATTCCCAGCTTGAAGCATCTCTCTGCAATATCATGTCAGGGAATGCTGTGCTCTTTGGGTTGTCCGGAGGCTGCACACGGACAGGCAGATGCAAACGGCCCTGGGCATCTTTGTCACCCTGCAGGGGAGGGCTGAAGAATGAGGTGAATTTGGTGGCTTTACGCTGATTACGTT
>Ga0181612_106660_pt1 | contig 28210 bp, 24 predicted proteins | sample HoacroProtozoa21_FD_119630 | JGI IMG/M metagenome (GOLD analysis project Ga0181612, IMG submission 119630) | Hoatzin crop microbial communities from Cojedes, Venezuel. Combined Assembly of Gp0051906, Gp0051904, Gp0051908 | reverse complement strand
TTTTATTGTTGTTGTTGTTCTTCTTGATATGGTTTCACATGTGTAAGCTGGATTTTATAGTGACTGGAAGTTTTGTGCTTTAAGGCCATATAAGGGCAATGTGTTATTTAAAATGCTGTGCAATTTATAAAAAGCATTCTTCAGACTATTTCAGAGGCACTTTCTGCAGAAAGGTCTGAAGGTTTTAGCATCAGGCCCATTGTAAATGCGAGTCGAAAATCTTCAGTCGATGAATCATGGCAGTATCATTCCTGTTTTATTGTTACTGATATACACACTCCATTCAGTTTTCCGTATTAAATTCCCCGTGTTGTGCACAACAGTATCCTGCTCTTGCACTGCTGCTTATTTTGTCTAATTTGAACACACCGCCAGTAAACTGTACCCATATTGAGAGAGCATTGTTTTGGAAATATTTAACTTTGTTACCAGAGAAACTTCCGTCAAGTAGATAGCAAGATAGTGATCTCTTGTATACAAAATGGTATTTATTAGTTATTCTGAAAAAGTCATGTGTATTTGGCTACTAATTTTGCATTAGTTATTGAAGACAGAAGTCACTGCCAAGTAGAAGTCCAGGGGCACGGTAAAATTGTTCATGGAGGGTGCAAGAGGGAAGATGCTGTTCCAGGAATACAGTCTGTTGCCATGATGTTGTGAAAGCCACCAGAGGAGATCGTGGATTTAATTACTGTGTTGGTTGCTGCTATGTTGTGTGCTCTAGCTTCTTGATTTTCATTCTCTGGAGAACCTAAAAAAAAAGACTTGCTGTTTGTATCTAAAGTAACTGCAGCAGTCCTAAAAGCACTGGGACCTTACTAAGTCACTGGTCCCACCCTTCCACTAAAACGCTTCAGGTTGACAGGCATCTGTTTAACCTGGTATTGAAGTCTGTGTGTTCAGCAGTTACCTACACCTGCCCTTCACCTTGGGCAGGGAGGGCTGGGGTGGGGTTTGTGATTTCTTTGCAAAATTTATGTCCTGGAAGTTAGGCAGTTGTCCTCTCTCGGTGGATGCAGAAGGCAGATGCTCGCTAGGTGTTACCGAGTTCTCCCTCACTTGTCCTCCACACTAGGCAAACCTAATTCTTTTAACCTTTTCCCTCAGGAGTTCTAGAACTCTTACAGCTCTTCGTGCTAGCTGCTGAATTCTTTTCGGTTTTCTTAGACCTTTTTTTAAGAATTCAGGTCAAAACTGGACAGATATTGCATGCAATAAAACTACCTTGCTCAGCTAGATTTGTTTTCACGTTGCTTTCCCAACTTGTGAAGATCATGGTGGTGGTGGTGGTGGATGTCTTAGATGTGGGGTGTCCTAGATCTCTCCGTTCCTAGTCTTACACTAGATTTTTCTTTTAGTGATATAGTTCTTCTTCCCCAGTTTGTGAAGGTCATGTAGATCTGGGACATTCTAGATCTGAGGTGTTCTCCAAAAACATTTGCAATACCCATCGAGATTAGAAACATCCCTGTATTTTTCTCATTAGCCCTTCTGTAGCCCAAATCAATGACAGTGGTACGGAATGGAATTGGTAGAGAAGCTTCATTACAGGTCCCTGCAAAAATCTAGTGGATAGCCATTCCCAGGTTGATAGCACACTACTGAAAAAACCTTAGGGAGTTTTTCAGTCTGTTGTGCTCTGCCTTGGAGTACTCTAGCTGCTCATAAATTTATTATTTAATAGGTCGCTCCAGTATTTTTCCACACTTCTAATTTAGGCTCGCATCAACTGTTTCATGAGCCACGTGTGACTTGGAATCTGTTGGCTGTGGTTAGCCTGCTCTGCCTCACTATCCCCATTCCCATGTCATTAGCAATCCAAATGAATCCATATAGTTCAGATATTAGTAATTACTTTTCTATATTTTAATTAACTTTATCAGAAGCTGTTTATACCTCCGTATCACTGTCTTGCTAATGTGAAGCTTCATAGGGAGAAAGATTAAATGAAGCATATTGCAGAGAAATTATGCCTTCCTTTCTCGCCTGCATTAGCCATTTTTATGCGTGATACTGGGCTTCGCAGTTTCACTACAGAGCCATCTTGCAGAGGGGATAGGAATCAAGCAAACGTTTATCTGGACCCAGTTTAAAGTCACATGTACGCCGACTGGTTTCTGTGCCATTAGGTGAGCTGCCCAGTGGTGTCAGATTTGGTCTTGCTACCACTGCTGAGCTAATTATGAAAGAAATTAGAAGAAAAGTGGTCAGTAATACTGATAACCATGAAAAACAGCTTTTTGCAATGTCTGAAGAAACCAAAGAAGGTCACGTTTAGGATGCGTATGAAGAAATTTTACTGAAGAGTTAGGAACTCAGGAAGACTATAGATTCAGGCTATCAAAATATATAATCACAAAAATAATTTAAAATTAGTATTAGTGAGCTTGCTTATATAATTATAGTTATGTACTTAAGTAAAATCCTATGAAAAAAAACCTTGCTATATCTTGCTTTGTGATGGATTTTTTTCAACACACTGTAAGCAATCTGAGGCTATTAAATAGCCAAATTCTCATTCTATTTATGATTACAATGGTTTTGATAATAAGTTTATAGATACATACGGCCAAATATTAAATTGTTGTTCCAAATGAAATGTCACCTGATAAAAACCAATTCATTAATTGTTTTATTGTGATTATTAACATGTAGTTTTCAGTGATCTTTCTTCTGATATAAACAGCTGCCCTGTTTTAATGCCCTGCGTTTGAAGGAAAGATGTAAGATTACACCATAAATTCAGGAGACTCTTTCGTCCTTGGGTTTTCATTTAGAATATGCGAAGGTTCACTTGGCATTCAAACGTCCATTCAGTTTTTAATTGTAGTGGACAATGAGTGAAAATGGTTTTTTGCTCTGGTTTCAGTTTAATTGTGATGGTTCTTGAGTAAAAGAGCGTTTGGCCATCGTGTAGTGTTCCTTTCCAAATTCAGTACCTTCCCTGTCAAATTGCCTGCGATGGGATTTCCAGAGATCTTTATTGCTGAGCTAAGAATGCTGCTGTTGAATTCACTCACGTTTTTATGGTCCATTGTAGTGTTTTTGAAACACTCATTTCACATGACCTTTTTTCCCTGCTTCCGATTTATTTATTTTTTTAATGCTATTTCTCTGAGCTCTGCTGATAGGCTGTGGGGCTTCTGAATTTTAATATACTTGACCTAAGAGCACTCCTTAGAGGTAGGGGTATTGTTCTTATTTTTTAAATGAATGGCTAAGGCACAACGAAACTTACCCAAGGTCATGAAGTCTGCAGTGCTTCAGAAAATTACTGGCTAGTCCCCTGACTATTACATTATCTTTCTCCCTTGCTGCTACTTGTTAATCAGTTCAAAATGCTTACGCATATGGTGTCCATGTGGTCTCCCGCTGTCCTTGAAACTGTTAGCGTACTCCTTAAAAATATATTTCTTCAGTGAATCCTCTCTCTTTCTTTGTCCCTGTTTTAGCAAGTCATTTTTTTCACCTTTAGCTCTGACACTTGATGTATGGCAGCAACCAAGCAGGAGACTTTGGTCCAGCTGTCCTCTAACAAGAAATGGGTTAATTAATTTTTAATTATTTTTTTTCTTGCTTTCTTTCTCCCTGCCTGCCTTTGCGCCCCGGCTGCACTGGTGAATTTCTCGGAGAACTTTTGGAGTTTTGCTTCTTACTTTTCCTAGATTGTTTGTCCACCGCGTGTTCCACGAACTTCTCTTCCTTGATGTATGTGTTGTGTTTCGGTTCTGTTAGCCACTCAGCCTCTGCTGGAGGCTTGTTTGACCTGAAATTGGCTTCAACATTAAGTCCTTCTACCTATCCAACTGCTAGCTGATAAGTCTAATTTGTGAATGTTCAAATATGGATAAAGTAATTTTAATTTGAGAAGCAAATGTAACGTGAGGAAACGGAAAGACGGAAGCACCCAGGCACCACTTGAACTGTGCAAGCGTTCTTGGTGGTTGAAAACCATGCTGGCGCGCTGTATGGAGTTCATCATAAAGCAACATTCTCTAGTCTGCTGCAAAATACTCTCGTCAATAATCAGGCGGTATGAAATATCAAACCTACCCTAAAGGAATCTCCTGGAGATGCAGAGAGGTACAAGGACATTAGTAGAGGAGAACAACAGATACTGATTTTTAAAACTCCTGGCACTAAACCAGAGTTTTGCTTCTCAGAAAGAAAAAAGAAGGAAAAAAATCAAATTGTAAAGAAGGGGTCTGGTAAGCAAAACATGAACCTGTCCCAAGTTTCAAGTATGTGAGGAGTACCAAAAAGAAAGTAAAGTATGACACCACCACCACCAGTGCTCTTTTTTCTTATCCAGAGGCTATCAAAAAATGAAGCCTTTATTTTGTTGAGATAGGAAGGGTGGATTCAGTTCTTGGTTTTGGAAATTCAGGGCTGGTTTTGGCTATCTTTTATTTCCTTTGAAGAGTCCTTTGAGAAACATTGTCTAGTCTGTAATTTCAGCTTCCAGATTATCTCACTACTAGATTTAAATATCTGTTTAATTTGTATTTTAGTGCTTTTAGCCTACAAGTCCATTTTTCCTACCAATGTGGAAGAAGTTAAGGAGGGATTTAAGTCAGTAATTATTTTGTTTGAGCTTCCCAAACTTGCAACATAGAATAAATATTATAACTGCTGTGTAAGGAGACAGAGTTTTGAATCAATCATAGCTGGGCCTTTAATAGAAGGATGTGTTTTCTGTTTTTCCCTTTTTTTTTTTTTCCCATTTGCTTTCTGCTTATTTAAGCTTTAGGGCTAAACTTTCTACTTTTATTCTGGTATAAATCAAGAGATGCCCTTAAAATTTAACCCATTCATTTATTTTTTCCTTGCAGCAAACTGTAGGATCTCCTTCTCCTGAGAAGTTCACCTGGCTAAAAATACCCGGCTTGAATATTATTTTTAGAAACATCTATATTTGAAGTAAATAAATGGTCAGATTTTATGTGTATTATTAGACATGAACTGTTGGTACATTTTGTAACAGGAAGCTGCTGGTTTTCCATTCACCAAGAACTGGAATTCAGTCAGACACTTGGCAATTGCTTGTATGCCTCTAATTTTATCTGTAAATTGTTCTTTCTGAAATAGTTTGTGGAAACAGTCTCAATTTCTTCAGTTTTGCAAAGCATAGGCATGGAAATAACTGCTAAAACGTAAAACAAATAAACCATTTATTAAAATAAATAATTGAGAAAACAGGTCACTCCTTGTTTTGAAACAGGCTGAGATCTGAAGCTTTACTTCGATTCCACCTTTTTTTTTCCCCTCTTGAAAGTATTTTTAGGTGTGTTATCCTTGGATTATTTTTCATTTTATTTTTTGGGTTATTTTAGAATTGGAAGCAATGTGTGGGAAAACAATACATGTAAGGAAAAAATATCTAACTTCTGGAGTTCAAAATACGCTTTTACCAGGACTTTTGCCCCTGTGCCTGTTCAGTTTTGGACTGTAATATCATTGTATTTTGATCATGTCTTGTTTACTCCCATGGCCTCTTCTTAAATTTTACCCTGTGTCCATCCCTTCTCTTGAATGTTGCCATAAGTTCTCTTCCTGTTCTCAGCTTGTGTGGGTTTTTTCTCTACAGCTATGGCTCCAAGTTGCCATATCCTCTCTCTCATAGTTGGAAGGGGTCCCTTAATTGCCTTATTTTACCTGTCCTGTCACTAATATTGGTCCATTTCTTCTGTCTTGTCCTTCTGTCTTGTTCATGTCTGTAATGACCACCATGGTGTAATCCAAAGGTGCGTGGTGGTGAGTTCCTGTTTATGGTGCAGACTTCAGAATTGCCTGTAGGTAGCAGACAGTAGCAAGGCTGTACTGGAGGAACTAGCAGTTGTAAAGAGAGTCCGTGGGCTACTTTCCAGTAGTTGTTGCTGAGGTTTTATTGTATACAAGCAAGAAGGAAAAGTTATGGACTGTAGAGAGTAAGGAACTAGGGGTTGGCAGGTGTTGGTTTGGTAACAACAGTGCTATGCTTGACAAGAAAACATGGTCAGGTCTCTGAAACATGAATTCTTGGACAATAAGTTGATGGATTCATCGGCATTTTCTTTGAAAGTAGAAACTGGTCTATTCGTAAAATTATTAAATACTGTTAGTCCTTCCTTCAAGCCCTGGGAGCTCCCAGGAGTGGCGGCCAAGGTACTTTCTGCTCCCTCCATGTCCTGGGTGGAGGGAGGGCGGGTTCTTAGACGTGGTCCCAGTGGCGTGGGGGCCTCAGCTGTAAAACCTTCTAGGAGAAACCCAGAGATGTTTGTCTCACCTGCCTGATGACAGAGTGATCTAGTTATACACAACCAGGCTTTCTCATGTTACATAAATAAACAAAACACCCAAAACAGCCCTGCAGAGGCTGGCTGACTTACACGGCTGCAGAAGTAGCTGTTCTCAGTGCTGGGATCTGATTGGTTTGGTTCTGTTTTCTCCAACCAGAAGGACTCAACTAACTTCCTCCACATTTCCGTGTTCCTCCTCCTCTCCCTAACAACACTGTAGAAGCTGACAAGGCCTTTTTGCTAACAGGCAACCACATTTTTCAGAGTTGTATAGGAAGAAAATGTTCTAGGATGGCTGTCTGAAGACACCTGTATTTGGTTTTGGGGAGAAGTGGAAGGCACATATGACAGACTGGAATAACTTTACATATTTTTTGTCTGTCATAGAGCTCTTTAGAGGCTGTTCTTCAAACTAAAGGGATGTTGAGTGTGGTGGTCTTATTGACCCAACATACAAGGATCTGTAATCTTTCCTAGTGTCTCAGCCTCTTTGTAATCCATTTGGTGGATCTGCCATTTGGACAACTGAGAGACATTCTCAGTTGTAAAGATTTTAGTAGTAATACCTTTTTGTTTCACATATGAGGTCAATCTTCCCTGATAGGATCACCAATCTTCTACTAATAGTGCTGGCCAGAAACTACTTTTATATTGTATTTTTCTGCCATCTACTAATTCTGTGTACTTGGTAAAACGTTGGTAGAACAAAATGAACACCCTGGTGGGATTTCATGTTGTTGATCTAGCTTATGTGCCAACATTTAATGGTGAACATGGGTACTGAGACTTTGTTACATGCGTATGTCTTGAAACAAATATTTAGGAGCAGATTACTTTTTCTTTAGCCATGACCACTTGAACCATGTCCACTGTTGGAAACTACAGGTAATTTTCATACTGAGAAGCTAAATACTGGTTTTGTACAAGTATTTTTAGAAGACTTTAACAGCTGCCTTTCCATGTCATATCTATTTTGGCTCTTTCGCGGATTATGACATTAATTGCAAGGAAGTCATTTCTAATCAATTTGTACAAGGGGTCTAGCAAATTTGCTTTCTCTGGCAGGCAGACAGCTATCGGGCACAGCGTTGTAAGATCAAGCAGATACAAAGATTCATGTCATGTCTTCTGGAGTCAGAAATCCTCCTTAGCCAATGTAGCATGATGCAAAGTTATATTTTATTACAGAAATGTAATGCGAGAGCAGTATCTGTGTGTGTGTGTAGGAGGTTAAAGGCCTGGAACAGATGTAGAGGACACATTTGCACCCTCAAAGATCAGTGTGCAATCTTTGAATATAGCTGGTGGAAACGGTAATTAATGGATTAGTCTGGTAAGGCAAATTTGATTCAGTGACAAATTGTTCTTCATTTCAAAGAGTCTTACGGATATTTAAGTCTTCAGAACAGTTTCAAGATCAAACGGCCAATGACCATTTGAAGCAATACCTTAGAAACAGGTTTCTCTTTTCTTGCTGGATAACCAGGGGTCAGTCTGCTTCTCAGGACAGCCATACGTATTCCAGACTTGCTGTGGCTTAACTGGGACGGATTATTTTGGGAAGGAGTATTTTCAGCATTGCTACGTCTTACTCCTCGGAGATGGGCTCTGGAGCACACAGGGGCCTGATCCCCCGGGGTAATGTGCCAAGCGAGCGCTGCCAAGGAAAGCTGGCAAAAAGGTGCCTGTCCTCCAGCGTGGAGCTGGAAAGGGGAGGCAGCAGCGTCCCGTTTATCCCAACACAACCTCGCCAGGGGAATTCTAATGAATTTGCTGTAATTTACAAAACAAAACCACTTTCTGCTTTTCAAGAGGAAAGAGCAGCGGTTGCCTAGGATCCCGTTTCCAAGCAGTCAGATACAAACTTCCCTCGCTGCAGCAACGGAGATTTTCCTTTTGGCTGCCTCCAAGAGTTAGTCCTTCAGCCTTTTACCTGGTAGGGTTTGGACCACATGGAGTGATCTGTGGTGCATACGCACTATTGAGCGATGGGATATAACGCCTGTGGGTCATACCCGCCGGTGGTTTGCTGTATCAGGTTGGAGAAAAGGCAGCGATACTTTATTTTTAACACAAGAATCAATTCCATCTTCCCCTTGTTCAGCAGGTTGCTTGCTGCAGTAGGCACTTGAAAAAGGATTAAAAATGAAGGGGGAGAGGGGGCAAAAAAAGAACCTGGAATCAGAAAGCCAGTCTACGAAGCTCATAGACTGCTCAACAGCAGATCCTTCACTCTCCTATACACAGTTTCAGATTTGTGCTGGGACGTAATCTCTTGGCCACAACAATGTGAACTAGATAAGATTTAGTCCTCTTTATTGCCTCCTGAGCTCTCTGAGATTCAGCAGAAAAGGAGTTTGCATTGAACAAACACAAATTTTTATCTGTTACTTTTTCATAGCCTGAGAAATGTCCGTCGGCGTGAGACGTTATGGTGGGGACCGATGCCACCTCGGCTCCCCGGGGGCTGCTGTGTCAGCATTTCTGAGCCGATGGCCCGTCAGATCCACTCAGTGTTTATTATGCAGCATTAAGCAAAGGGAGACTCGAAAGTTCAGTGTTCTACTGGCAAATCATTTCATTTTAGATAATTTTTGAGAAGTTCTTAGCAGCTGACATAGATGGATTTTCAACAAATAAAAGCCTCGGGCTTTCCGTGCACGTGTGCACATTTTGGTCGTGTGAACAATACCTGTGGCAGAAGGAGTCTCTTGTAAACCATCTTGTGAATAGCTGCAGCATCACTCAGTGCCATTACCCTCCCTCCTCCTTTCTTCTCTGACAGCAGCTGAAATGGCAGGGCTCGGTTTGGCCGGTACTTTGCATCATTTATAGCAATGCTGTTAAACGCTGGGCTGAAATGGATGGTAGTTTGGATAATTTGCATGATTTAAAATGCCAGCTCGGTTTAATGTAGAGCAGCTGGTATATACTTAACTCCTTCAGGAGAAAACTTAATACCAGCAGATCGCATTATCCAGGGCTACACTGCATTTATTTATTTATTTAGTCCATCTCTTCGCTGCTTCCCAGAACATTCGTAGAGATCATTTAGACATCGCTGGGGAAGGGCTTTGCTCTCTCTCGATATTTCTGTATCTCGCAGAGTTCACAAAGGAAGAAATTGGTCCTGCTGTGTGACATACACTTGTTTTGACTCCCTCAGCATCCACTCACACTGACCTTAGCAGATAGGACTCTAAATTAAGATGTGACATGATGAAGGGTGGCGAGATTAGTTGTAAGAGGGACAGGTGTAGAGGCCTGGATTACGTGGATTACTGCATACTCAATTTCTTAGGGTTGAATTTCAAGGTTGAAAATGGCTAATTCCACAATTATGGAATTAGGACATGCCATGCTGCTCCTCTGGGTGCTGTGCTGGCAGCCGGAGTCACCTTGTGAGGGAAGGAAGAGTTGGAGGATCAATGAATTCCTCTGCTCCCCTGAAATAATTAGCACAGCCTCAGAGAGAGGATGGAGGGAGCATAATCTTTTAATGCCAACCCTTCTCAAAATTGACCTTGTCACAGGCAGATTCAGCTTCTCGCAGAGGAACAGATGTGTGATAGAGTCACTCTTACTGCATCAGAAATGCTGGCACGGGGTTTCATCCTCTGCCCAAACTCTCTCGCCTTGCCACAGGCGATGGGCCTCTCGTGCTAAAGAGCGTTCAATGTGCCTTTGGCCAGACAGCGAGGTGTTGTGCGCTGAAGATGGGCTGTACAAAGTCAGGGCTTTCTTAAGGCAGTTATGATGGAGCTTTCTCTTCCTCTGGAAATTTTTTATTCTCTGGAGTCACGACTTGAGCCGAGGCTCCTCATGGAACAGCAGTTTCAAATGGTCAGTTCTGAAGACCCTGCTTAGTTTGAAGGACAAGTCTTTATGCTAGAGAGAAAACATACCTGTTAGGTTCTTTTGACATGCGTAAAATCTTCAGTGTCGCATCTGAAGTTTAAGCATTTCTATTGCCCTTTATAAACCTTTGTGTTAAAAGATACCACGTAGTTACTCAGTTGACACCAGTGCTGTGTTTGGTGCATGGGACGTGAAAGTCGCGTTGGTACAACAGAAAAGGACAAGTCTTCCCTAATGAACACTGATTATTGCCTTTTTTGTTGTGAAAGGGAAACCACTAAGAAGATGATGTCCTATAATCTTCTTCCGTGAGTGCAGACAAGATAAATTGCCCTCATGATGAAATATTTCATTATTTCATCTCATGTTGTCCATGCGTAAGGTCATTAGCATGCCTGCATGATGTGGAAGATTATAGCCCTGTATTACGTAGTCAAATTATTTATGTTGTAGTGTATTTATACCATATCTCGGTTGAATATATGAATGTTTTTGTTTTATATATGATAATATGCATATAATGTCAGCCATTTGAGGAAAAGGCTTGTTAATGCTTACTCTTAAAGGCAGTGAATTTAGTTAAGCAACATGTATCCGTCCTTTAAATAGAACAAAACCATTTTGAGAGACAGTTTAGAAGGTGCTGTTGTAGCTGAGGTAGAATAGTGTGGAATAGTAATTGGCTGTCAGATACCAGGCCAAAACTTCAAACAAATAGTGCTGTTTGTGTTTGTCAAGTCTGACTCTGGGCTTCTGGAACGGGAGAAAATTAGCCAAGTTTTCATTTACACTGTGTGAGAGAGCTGACTGCGAGTTCGTAAATCCTCCTCAGCCATGTTGTCTGGGTGTTTTAAAGTATTGCTTGTTTTCTTTTTATAACTAAGGGATAAGCTTGTTTCTTTTATTGCTTTTCCATTGATTAATACAGACTTTTCAGGGATCCAGGCTTGACTGCTAATGCTGACTGTTTCATTCCTTACTATGTTTCACCACAGATATTTTTAACTCACTGTTCTTAGGACTTTTCCAACCGGTCAAAAGGTTAGGAAAGCCAGTTCCACCAGACTGGACATGCTGTGAAAAAGCTTGATAAGACTGGTTTCTATGGCACTTTCATTTCAAGGTGTTCCTTTCTGCGGGGCAGGGAGGATGCAGTGGTGAGCGGGTGAGCCCTGCAGACCCCCAGGCCATAAGTGTAGCTTCAGAGGAGTCCCCTCCTTGCTGCCTGCTGCGGTTTGCCAGCAGCAACTCCCTTATCTCACAGGTGTTCTGCAGAGATAAATCCATTATAACTCCAAGCAGCTCAGGTGAAGTGATACCTGGAGCCATGAAACTGCCTTCAGTAGCTAACTGTGTGGCTCTTAAGCCTTCATGCTTCAGTGTGATCTGTTTTTTCCCTGTTGATTTTTTTTTTCTTAAGGTAATACGTGAATCAAAGCAAGAGATACTTGATTTAAAATCCTTTCCGCTAATGATTTATGGATTTTAATAAAACATTTGAAGATAGAAGGCACATCGTTACCTGTTTGTTAAGAGAAGGTTCACAACTGTAAACAGATACCATTACTTTTGGCTGTGCCTTCTGAAAACAGCAGTTTGTCCTTTAAGGCTGAAAATGTTTTAAAGAGAAGAGAAGAACTGAAGAGCTGCATGTGCTATTTCAAATTCTAATGAGGAGTTTGTGGGCTGTGGGTTACCATCTGCACTCCACTTCGATGCCATCTGCCCACAAGGAGAAAATCACCAGCGGAGAAAATAGTCGGATGTCCTGCAATTACGAAGCCACATAACCACCAGTTACACACGAAGACCTTGTGAGATTTGTAATGAAACCCAAGCCTTTGATAGTACTGCTCTGAAAGGGAAAAGAGGAGCGGAAAAAAGGCCGCCGAGATTTTGGAGGACTGGCAAAGGGGATTTTAAGCCCCGTGAATTGCATGATTGACCGCGTCAGTAGAAGCGAGGAATCTGCAGAGTGTTAATTCGTAGCGTGTAACACAGTCGACGGAGAACTATCTGTGAAGGCTGAAATTATGCTAATTTATGCAGTTCACATTGCTACTGCAGTTTAAAAATAGCTTCGTTTCTAGAGAACCAGAGCTACCGTACTGCTGCGTGCGGCAGGCTGACTTTGTGTTTAGCTCTACAGATTTTACCAGTTTGAACACAGAGCAAAACCCTACTTATGGGATCTTTGTATGTGGACGTCCGGCCAGTCGTACCGCATTGCATCGCGTCCAGTCAAGAGACTGAAAGGCAAATGTTAGTCCTCTGGCTAGAAGTATTGGAGGATGCTGTGAGTAGCTGCAGTGTTCGGCCTGAGGCTGAATGCCCAGCAGAATAGTTCAGATTAAAGTGTGTTTTGGATTTCTTGGTATCTGGTTTGGTTTTGCAGAGCTGGACACCTGTCGCTCAGGTGTGTGGTGCTTTGGCGTGCGCCTTCCGGAGGTATTGGACACTCCTTCTGCCGGTCTACACATCATTGTTTTCGGTGCTTATGGGATGTAAGGAACAAAAAGAGAGGGGGGGAAAAAACCTTCCGTGTATTAGTTGCGATTATAACCAATTTTCAAGTTGTCGTACTGGAACTGAATTCCCAATGAGTGTGGGTGACAGTGTGAAATAACAAGCGTATCGCAGCTGGAGTCAGTGGGTAATTTCATATTCTGCTTTCTTATTTTAAATGCTGAAGGAGCTAGAATGTATTTTGCAGTTGAAGTCATAATTTAGCTCTATGAATAAAACTGAACTGGTTTTGAAGACCAAAGCAACTTATGACAAAAAGTCCTGGTGTGTAACTTGCATTTGAACAGCTGTTCCTCTGACAAGAAGGTGGCAATGGGTTTTGCTTACCAGAGGATAAATCCTTTGCATCCTAAGGATGAATGCGCTCAGCTTGAGAAGTCTACAGTGGTGGGTGGAAGCCAAGAAAATGTAATTCTCTTTCCTCCTTGTCTTCCACCACCTTCCGTTGTCTTCAGTCACATTTCCTTTCCTAGTCTTGGGATAAGACTTTTGATAAAGTGTTAATGCTTCGAGCCCTCCCCCAGTTAGTGAACATGCCGTAACAGTTTGCAGCTGGTTGCTTCTCCTTCCCTCCCAGTCAGCTAACTCAGCTCTTCCTGATTACACTGGGTGGGACTGGCTGCTGTTGCTTATCAGCCTTAAGAAGCTGCACATGGGAACTGGGTGCCTTCCTTCTGCTTCCCAGTGCATCTCCCTAGCAGGGAAGGTCAGTGTAGAGTATGGGCTTGTGCTGGAAGAAGTGGGAGGCTTCGGGCAGGCATTCCTTCCAGAGCAGGACCAAGGTCTGGTTTCTCTTCTACCTCATTGCGTTGTATAGAACTGGTAGGGTTTTGTGGTTGACCATGTGCGTCTAAATTGGTTATTATCTTGTAAGTGAAACAGCACTCAGGAGAGAGATTGTCTGTGTCAGGTAGATGGTTTAAAATAATTAGTTGTTCATGTTTTGTTAAAACCCTTTCTCTGATTCAGCTCGGGGATGACTGCTGACCTCTAATGGGGACCAATAGCTGGTGTGGAAAGAGATGTGTGTGTTAATCCAGCTCATTTAACAGGCGTGGTGGTGTTGGGCTGACGGCTGGACTTGATGGTCTTGGAGGTCTTTTCCAACCTTAATGATTCTATGAAAAATCGTAGTGGAGAACTGTGGTTACAATGTAAGTTATTCAGGGTCTGCTTTAGGGTTGTATAAAAAGTTTTCTGACTTGGTGGGTGAGTTGGTCCATGCAGGCCAGAAGCGGGGCTGCTAGGGAGAGAGTGCGCTGCTGGTTTTTGGGGGCTGCAGTTGGGAGTTGCTGGCAGCCTGCAGTCACTCGGCACTCGGGAACAGCCTGTAGGTAAGTCTGAAAAGCAGATGTAGAACGTAGATCAGCGACTGTGATTTTTGCCTGCCTTACTGTAATTCCAAATGGGGTACTGGTGAGGTCGGATCAGAGATGTAGCTTTATATGTGAATTTACCTAGGAATAGCTTCTTCCTACATCTTAGTTTAAAAAACCTGACAGATTTGTTTACTAAACTGCCCAAGAAGTTTCGAAACTGCAGTACTGGGATACAGGCTGAGGAGAGATTGCTTTTTGATTTACAGCGTCACAATCCAGTGTGATGCCTGCAACTAAACTTGTGTTTGTGGTGGGAATTATTTTCCACACACCAAACCACTTCTGCCTCTTGATCAGACTTGAACAAAATAATTGGTGAAATAAGACCTTCAAGTCCTAACTCAGTTATAGAGAAAACTAATTAAAAGCTGGGGAATATAAGCACCATTTTTGATCTAGCTTTCTGTCCAGGTACAGGCCTGGTGTGTTTCTGTTGCTCTCAGGTCATCAGAAAGCATCTTCTTTTTCGCTTTTCCAGATGTCATGTGGTTTGGGGCATATACGTGGTGTTTGGATAGCAAGTTAGCAGTGTGCTGTGTGGGTGGTGAGGGTGTATAACGTCGTTTCATAAGGAAGTTCCACAAAGTTGCAAAATCGAAGTAGTGGTGTCCTATTGTAGAAGAAAATGAAGTGGCTTAAAGGTAATGGGAGATTCAGGGCCGCATTGCTCCCCCTCAGAATCCAAATACACTGAAGGGGGCTCGGTTTGCAGAAGTAAGGGAATGTAAAGGATAGCCTGCATGAGGCAGCTGTGCCTCAGGTGCAGAAAGAGCGGGGTTTGCAAGGTTGGAAGCGATCAGTGGTGGATTCTTGGGAGCTACCTAGGTTTGAGCAGATCTTTGGACTCTCTCATTAAACAGTAATAGCTGTGAGGGTTCTTTTTATTATATCTGTTTAGTCTGACACTCAATTTAACTGCCAGCAAATTAAAAAAAACTCGGGATAGGGCCGAGTGAAAGGAACAAGGGTAATGAGCAGTTCTTCCAGCTGGCTGGCGTTGGGCGGGTTGGGTGGGCTGCTATTGCCACCTGGTGGTGGCCAGCAAAGCCCAGCAAGACCGTGGTTTTCTTCAGCGTCCTCAGGTGAGTGGCATGGGATTAGGTAGCTATTGGATTATAGCTACACACAGATAATTCTGTCAGTGAATAAAAAAAAAATCCCATTGTATTTTATAGCCGACATTTATTTTTGGCATAGACAATTCTGTAAAAAAAAAAATTGAGCCTTTCTTTGAGCATCATCAGATTCTGAATTAGCGGCAAGCTTTGAGGGAGCTGGCTGCAGTGTGTGAGAGGCAGTTGGTGCAGGCAGCCCTCCACAGCCCTGTGGAGAAGGAGAAAAAATAGCAGCCAGGATCCGAGGGGGGAGAGTGTCTGCTCCTGGTAGGACCTGAGCTGCCCAAGCGGCGGTTTGGTGGGGGAAGCTCTGTCTGGTTTGGGTGGAGATGCTCTGCTCCGAGCAGGGTGCGCAGTAGCTGCAAGTCCGTAGGTTTTCCGTGTGGGTTGGGTAACGTATGGTGTGTGGAGCTGTGTGGAGCTGAGGCAGCGGTAGCCTGGTGGTGAGCATTTTAATTTCTCTTAACTGATCCTCAAACTGAATTGTATCGGGTTCAGTACCGGTGATTAGCTTCAGCAAGCACCCCATTTCCGTTGGGTTGCCAGACACAAGTACTTGCCTGGCTGGAAACCCATAAAGTAAGTATGATTTGTGAATGCAGAATCCGCCTTCCCTGGCACAGAAATGGAACAGGAGGTAACGTGATGTTCTCCCGGCCTCAGCCCGTCTCGGTCAGAATCACGCTGGGCTTTGGTGGAATATGGAAGCGGAGTTAATGAGTACCTCTGAATTGCTGCAGCATGGTCCAGTCTCTGCATTACCAGTGCAAATGTGATTTCCCTAAGTGAATAGTGTCTTACCTTGCTGAAACTAGTGGATCATTATCAAATTATGACTTTTTGCACTTAATGGAAATTACTTAATTGTCCTTTCATTATATAGAGTTTTACTGTGATCCTTTTAGTAGGGGAATACAGATTAAGTTGTAGTTCCCAAGAAAAAAAGGAGATCCCTGTTCAGTCCCTCCTGTTCGGTGACAAAGCCACGCTCTGTAGCTTAATCTGTAGATTCTGTGTTTCTACAAAACATCTGCGTCTGCTGGAGCATTTCAGAGCTGCATAGCATTTTCCAGTGAAGTGCTGGCATAAGTTAGTTGCTGTGAAGCTTTCGGGCAGCACTTAGGAGTTAAGGTCATCTTTGTCATGTATGGAAATTTGTTCTGACCTGTGGTAGGGGTCTGACCTAAATCTCTTTCCCTCTGTTGTAGCTGCCATGTACTATGCTCCAAAAATCTTTATTTCAGGGAAAAATGTAAATCCATTAAAGTCGCAAGCACTTCCTCAGGATTTTGGCTGAGAAAGTCAATGCATTGTTAGATCTCTCAGAACGAAAGAAAATCATTTTAATGGGCGGAAAAAACGCATTTGAAGCAGCTGTACTGTCCTAGTATCGTCTTTGGGCTTCCAAAGAAGCATCCCAGGACTCTCCATGTTTTAGAGGCATCAGGTCCCCTGACGCTGTCAGAATTGAGAGCTCCAGCCGCACAGCCCATGGCACCCCAGCAGCGATGGAGCGACTCTCCTCTGGCACCAGAGCAGATATAAGGACTTGGACTTGATGTAGAGACTCCTAAGACAGTTGCATGGGCCACTTGTAGTAATTTTGACTTTTCTTCTCCCGTTAGCCAAGTGCTTTCCCCGTTTGTTTTTACCAGTACAGTTAATAAGGCGGAGGGAGCTGAGTTTACAGAGCTGGAACATGTCTAAATGGTTCGCCTCGTGTGCAGAGCCACTTCCCTCACAAACAGCCGATGCGGATTTCACTCGGCCCTTTCAAGCGCCCTTCCCGCTGGATTTTCGGCTGCAGGAGACCATTCTGACTAGAAAGCATGGTTATTTTGTAACTTGCTGTTCTGTATTGTTACTAAGGCTTATTTGATTTCTAGGCTTATTAGCAGTGATCATGTTTCGCCCAGAAGCAGTTAAACCAGCAGGAAGCAGAGCGGTCTTTTTGTCCGTCAGTTGTTCACAATTTCATTTATTAATATTCCCTGAAATGGAAGTCAGACGTTATTACTCGTGTGTGATGATTCGTTTGTGTGGTGTGTGTTTTTTATTTCTGGTTCATATGTACCTAATCCCTGCAATATTTGGAAAATGAATTGGATCACAGCAGTACAACGCACGCTGCTGACAGCGAAACTAGAAACGTACAGTAATAATGGACAAAAGCGAATAAATTGAATATGAGGCATCTTTTCTTGAACAAAGGTTTGTGCTGGTGACTGAACAACTGTAGTTTTTTTGGTGTAACACTTCTAGTGCTTCATATGGTTCGGAGAGCTCACCAGAGGCCCTTTGAGGGGCATCGTCCTTCCTGTGAACACCTTCTCACTCTCCTTCATCCCACGTTCTGCTCCCGCTGGATGCAGCAGGTGAAAGGTGGTGGCACGAAGGTGGCTGCTGGAGCTGGGTGCAGCGTGGGTTTGCGGGTGGCTGTTCCTGACTCCTCAGCTGAAAGTTGGGCAGCGGGTGGAGTACAGGCACCCCCAGGGCAAGTAAGAGTTGTCCTGGTGCTCTGAGGCCATGCTTGGAGGATGCTGAGAGCCCAAGATGAAGTGTTTAGCTGAGCCATCTGTTAGTAACAGGTAGCAGTAGATTGAAATGAACTTATTTAAAGGATCCTTTTGTTGTGCTTGCCCTTTAGATTTAAAACTACTCAACGAAACCTTCTTAAGAGAGCACTGTCTGGCCAAAGTGATTCAGACGTAGACTGGAGGTAGCATGATGACAAAGCCTTGATTCCCTAACCTCTGTTTTGGTAGAGGGGTTGAAGTAGCTGACCCACAGAGGTCCCTTCCAACCCCCAACATTGTGTGATTCTGTGTAATCTTACCTGCATGTTTCAGTTTAGCCAGAGAGGACCCTCACTATTTATTGTCCAGGAATGCTCTGTGTCTATGAGAGAAGAACAACGCATTTTCAAACCGTATGAGTAGAACGCTTAATTTTTGGAAGGCATCCTGAGGCAGATGGCCCTTTTTTGCTAGCTCTCTTTACTCCTCTCCTGCCATTTCTTGGACTTTGATGAACCAGAACTGGAGGTTTCTAAATCCTTGGCAGTGCTGCGGTGCAGTTTGCAAGAACAGTTCCCGCCTAGCTGTGGGTTTGGGAGAGCTGTGCTGTATCCTGCTGGAGAAGGTCTCTACGCTGGTGGTTTGTGATGCAGAGTAAGGGACAGTGGAATGCTGCTTCTTTTGGGCTAAGTACTTGGAGAGTAAACCAAGCAACACTAATAATATTTATCTGCAGAGGAAAACTAATAATAGCTTGTTCTCAGGTTTGTTTGTTTTTACTAGTCACCCTAGTGAAGTGCTGTAACAGTAGCAGTAGCAAATCTTCCTGTTTTTTCTTGGTCCATAATTTGAACTCTGTGTAGCTAGACTAAGGGTTGGAAACTAATCTTGTTTTCAGAGGCTGGTTGCCTGCTACTAGCGTGTGTAAAGGAGGCATGCTAACTTCCAGCACGATGAGAGGTACGTGTGCATGTGGTTTGTCTTAGAGATGTTAACACACAAATGGGAAATACTTCTGCCCAGTTTGCGAACGAACTTGCTGGGTCTTGGGAGTGGGCCACTTGGCATCTTCCCACCAGAATTTTCAGGGTGAAAAGTCTGCTGTCTCTCCAACCTCTAGCCTTCGTCCCAAGCACGGAAGGTGTTCCTGTAGCTTTGATGGGAAGAAAGACAGAGGAAAAGCCTTTTCTCGAGCATGAGTGGGATAAAGGATGAGGGATAAAGCAGGTACAAAAAAAGTATTTCAAACCTCACTCCTAAAATCAGACTCATGACTAGCTTAGTATTGTCTAATATTTTAGGTGCTGTTGTACAGCACTGGAAAACTCAAGAGCTTCAGTTTGTTGCTGCCTTGTTACACGGTCACTTAGGACAGTCTGGTCCCTGTGAATCACAGGCTCAAGGTCACAAGCGCACAGTGCTTTGGGAGGCTCTTTCTGGCCAGGTTAATACTCCCCTCTGAAGTCAACCTGAAAGGAAAATATGTTTCCAGCCCTTCTGGTAATAAAGACAGCTTGTAGTGCCAACTCCTGGAGTCATATTTTTACTGGAATGAGGAATGTGCAATTCAGGACATATCCTACAGGACTGGGTAAAATATTTGCTTTGTTTTATTTCTGTAGATGATATTTTCAAAGAGAGAGGTACGGAATGTGAGTGCTGGCTTGGGCGTTGTGGTGGGCTTTTGTTAAAAAGCAAACAAAACGGACAAATCGTGAGCCTGGTTTGTACCTCATGAGCAGCCTGATTCTGTACCATCACTTCGAATGGGTTTATTGACAAGAGGTGCAGCAGAGAAGAGGAACGTGTCTGAGCGCTTTATGAAGGTAGATTTTTATCAGCAACATTCAGTAAATGATGAGCAGCACTGTAATGTAATGTACAGTGTAAACCCTGTCTTATAGTCAGACTCGGGCAACTGATTTCAGTGGGAATATTCCTGTTAAGCCGTCAGATTTCATCGGGTTATTTGCATTTAGACAGTTGTGTTGAAACCCCTCAAAGTTATCATGTTTGATGTCAACAGAAAAAAAGAAAACTTGGAGCCCAAAGATAATGTTGAGATCTCTTCAAAAAGCTATGTTTCCTTCAGTTTGGGAGCTAGAGTTTTTTTTATTTTTAATATTGTAACAGGGAGCTAGCCTATTGGCTCAGTCACAGGAAGCCACCTCCTGTTGGAAATACAAAACACTGCCGATGAGGCATTGGGTTTTTGTCTTGGCAGGAACAAATTTCATGCCATAATTTGTAGTGTGCTTACTGGGTTCCTTGCGTACCATTCCATCCTTGTGATGATCTGTTCAAGAGGGCCCAGCAGTAAAAGCAGGCTTGAGGCGTGGAGAACCTGAGCTCATCTCGTGATTTCTACAGAGCGTTTATACATATCTCTGCTTAGTCCCTTGGGAAGGTGAAAGATTCAAGTCGTATGGAAAACAGCTTGGCTGGCTGAAAAATTTTGGAAAAAGAACCCCACGGAGTCAGAGAAACACCTTCTAACTGAGGCAGAGGTCACTACGGCAATTGGCTCCAACTTGGCATTGGAGTCTGCAGGCACTGCGCTTGTTTTGCCAAGTCTTTCGCTGGCGTAACACAGTGTGTTTTGGACAGATGCATTTGCTCAGTGTCTACCTTGAGATCTGTTTCTTGCTTCCTCTCACAATAAATACCGCTGTAGCATACAAGGCCTACCAGGGAATGAGCCTAAGGTTTATTATGTATCTAACTTCTAAAATAACTTTGAAAAAATAACATTGTGGTCAGCCTGTTTTAGGGTATTCAAAGCATAGTCTGAATCTGGCTTAAAATCTGTTAAATAGCTGAAAAGTAGCATTAGAATCTCCTCCTTAGGGCATGGCCTGACATCAGTGAAAGAAAGTTTAATAAAAATATGAAATGGTTGATTTTATGTAAAAAAACAGGTCTGAATATTTTCTGCCTTGCAACTTATATTATTTCTAGTTACACAAGCTGAATATGAAGATGAAATGCTAAGTTACGTGGTCAAACTTCAAGGCAAAGAAGAGTCAGATCCAATATATCTTGTTTTTTTTTCTTTTTTTATCATCATATTAAGGTACATTCTGAACAGACCAGTAATAATTTTATTACTAAGGTATTATAACTAAGTAGACACCCAAGCAATTTAAAATGGTGCGATTAGGGGGGAAAGTTGCTATATATTCTAATATAACTTTGTAAATACAAACCTATTTAACTGGTTAAATGAAACCCAGACAAAAAGCTGATGTTCCTGGAGAGGCATCTCAGATTGGTGTTGATAAATAAGTTATCTTAGTAAATGCTAATTACTTTGTTCAAATCAGACTAGGCTGCCAGTCGTATTCAAGATTTGGCCAATTTGGGGAGGGAATCAAAGCAATTAGTGCTTTCTTTGCCACTGTCATGTAAATATAGACTGACTCCTTTTAGAGTGATTTGAGGTAGGCTGAAAACAGTAATAAAACTCCTTTTGACGTTGCTGGGGTCAGGATGTGCTCTGTTCACTGGTGCAATGCAAAGTGAACTCAGCAAAGTGCTTCTGGTTGCTTACAGTAGGGTGTGCTGTAGCTTCTTTCTATTTATTCACTGTATCATATTTTGAGATACAGAAAAATAACAATGCCAGGAAGATGTGGGAGTAATCCTTAATAATGATAGTATATGGGAAAATTAGATTAAATTTAAACCTATATTCATAGCTCTGTGCTATTTTAATAATCCACCAAAAACATAAACCAAGTTGATTAACTTTTGCAGTAGAATTTTTGTGTTTATTTTCAAGCAAGCGATGATAGCTTTAGAAGACTGGAAGCATTAATTCAGCATCAGCTTCAGTGGGTAGAAAAGCCTTGCTTAGATATCAGTTGTTTTCAGGACCCCCGCCTAGGCAGCTCGTCATTTGTGTACCCATTAGAGAAATCTCCCTCTGTTAAAGCAGTAGGAATGTGTTGAGATGTGGATGTATGTATCCAGCGTCGTGAATTACAATTTGCATTTCTATTTGATATAGCCTAGAGCACTCTTTTGTGATAATAAGAATCATCTTCATTTCTTTCTTTGTCATTAGCATTTCTGCTTCTGTCCTCAATGCCATTCCTCCAATGGATGCCTTTCAGCCTATGGAGACAGAGCAGCTAACCAATGGCTTGAGTTGATTTGTAGTCAGCTGCAAACCCTCTTGAGCTGGCAGCTATCTTGATGTTTTCTTATTTGACAAGATTGATGATATGGCGGGATGAAGATTGAGACAGAAGTTGAAAGCAAGTGGCAAGGATGAATTTCAAATATTCTCAAAAAAAGAGAGAAGTGTGGCACTTGTTAAGAAAAACTTGTATTCCTGTCATTGGACTTAATCTATGACATATAAAAAAATAATCTCAAAAAATGAACTTGAGGAGTAGGTGGAAAACGTCTGGTAAGTACTAATCCCTTGTTACTTCTGCTGTTGTCAAGCTGCCCCTCCGCGTGAGCAGTACTACAGCGAGGAAGGTTCCAGCTACCCAGAAGTGCAGTGAGCCACGGGGAGGCTGGCAGAGGTGGCGAGAGGAGAGCACCTGGAAGGGAGATGTGAAAGAGCAGAAGTAGCCCGGACAACTAGAGAGAGACGTTTTTGCTTGAACAGCCTAATCTTTTAAGATGCTGACATGCTATGGAACTGTAATGTGTTTCACTACGCTTTGAAGCTTTCAGTTGCTGCACATCTTGTATGCAGGTTTCAACACCACTTTTATCTTCAGAGTTCAAGAGATTATCAAAGATGACATGCATTGTGCTGTGTCGTTAAGGCTCTAATTATTCTTTGTATCTTTGTTTTGTAATGTCAAATTAGTCCTCTTCTGACTGCAGCCTGCCATACCACCATGGCGTGCACAGCTAGTATTTCTCTGTGTAAAGAGAAAGAATTAGTGCACTCAACTCTGAATGCTCTGGATACGCAGAGGAAGAAGAAATCATTCCTGCTATGTATGATTATATCAAGTAATTGTGTGTTTCGCAACAGTAGTCCTTGTATTCAAAAAACCGACGGTTTCTGAGTTTCTGACTACGGTCTAATTTCTTGGTTCATGTAAAAGGTTCACTGAGGGTACAGAAAGCTTGTGTGAACTTCTTAGAATCCTTTTTGGTTGGGAAGTGTAGAAGTGTAAATTTATTGAGGAGAGGGAGGAGGACCTTAGCATCCTTGTTTCCAATTTAAGCACCATAGCACAGGACCAGGGTTCTTCCTGCATTTCCGTGTGTCCAGTTATTTATGATGTGTGGGCTTTCAAAACCAGATGTTGCTGTGCAGCAGCTGGGAATGTGACTTTTTCCAGTTACAGACCTGCAATGAGAGCTTTCCCTTGTGATACGACTCAATATTCAGGTAAAGGGATGAGATCTACCCAACTCTGCTGTCCTTGGCAGTGTTGGTCCTTGACCAGCACTCTTCCAGAGTAAGAAGTATTTTTCATGAAAAGTATCTCGAAATGGTCATCTTCAGGGGACTGTCTATGGCTAATGACTGAAATGGAGATGATGCATCCCTGAAGAAGTCATCTGTGCCTTAGAGACTGGGGAAGGGGACAAACAGAGGGCAATTTTGTGGGGCTGACAGCGGCTCTGCCCCATCTCTCGGTGAGTGGGGGAGGCAAGGGGATCTGTCCAAGGCTGCCTATGCTCATGGCAGCCACTGACATCGAGTCACACAGTGAGGAAAGCAGCGCGTCGCTGAATGCTTTCAAAGATGATGCTCAAATAAACAGCCAAAAATTAATGAGATGGCCCTGTTGATCCATTAACGATGTTCTGTGCCATCGTCAGCAAGCCTGGGCATTGTGCGTTCTTGTTTAGTGTTGAAGATGCAGGTTCAGAAGGCAGAGATGGAAGCTTAAGCGTGAGGCGTACAGCCCCACCCAGCAACTTCTGTGGACATCAGGAATACTTCTTTGGGATCAAATTATTTGGAAAGACTGTGATTATGGCACTTCCATCAATAGTAAACTGGCTGCAATATTTACAGGCAGACAACTCTGTGGATTCAAGTCTAAATGCAGCCCTTTAGTTAGTACAAGGTTCTGAGTCCCTATGTATCTATTTAAATACGTATGCATGCATAATTCAGAATATACATTTCTGCTCAAATCTACCATATAAGTCATTTAGTTCACAGATTTTTCTTCTCTTGAGTTAGCAACTGCTTCATTTAAGTTAGTGAAGAGTATGAAGGGAAAGATTTTGGCAAGAGGAACTGGTAGATGTCAGTTATTATCAAGTGTTCCAGGTAGCTAATCAAGGTTTGGAGTAACACCTATTTTTAAATTAAATCTTGGTGTGTGTTCTCTCATGGGGCAGGTTTCAGAAGTTTTGGTGAGGTATCCTTTGTTAATTCTGAGCAGTTTTATCTACAGACTGTAATTTAAACACTTGTTCGTACTGTTCTGCATCCGCTCGAGCAGGATTGCTTAGTTAATTTGAATTATTGTTTGCGTTAAGGACACTTGGCAAAAACTCAGCAGAAACAGAGCAAATAACCTTTTTTTGGCTGTATTTTAATCCTTTTATTAAAATAGCTTGACTCAAGAATTAGTCTCAAATATAGTAAGTCGATCTATTTTTGTTTGATATCATTATTAAGGTTTTTTTTTTACTACCAATAGTTTTTTAGACTTTAAAAGAGGATGCCTTAGTGCAAGTTTTACTGAGTGTTAACTCCTGGGGAAAAAAAGCTGGATTGAAGGAAGTGCTTAGTCACTAAATGACTCTGTGCACTGTAGCGCTTTATGGTATGTGTAGCTTTTGATTGTATATAGAATGAGCTCTTATGGATGTGACTGCATAAGCAGACGGTAGCTCTGTTTTATGCAGCTGGGCAAGCTTCTCTTCACAAATGCTGTCAGTATCTTTAAGAATATCTTCTTGTCCTCTGTCTTGACTGATGTGAGAAGCAGAGGTTTCATTGCACTTGTGAAATGACAAAAAGTTTAATAAGCACTATGCTTCACTAGTACTCTGATTTCCCACTCGTATTTTTTAGAGTAGATGATAGTTATGTCTTTCCGTCTTCTTTCATAAATAGGTTCGCTGATGATTTTTAGTTCTGTGTCTCAGTTAGTTCAAGTGGCCACACAAAATATTTGTATTTTTTTAATCCTGTGTAACTAACCCATCCTTTTACAGCCACGTTTCTTGGGAGGCAACTACAGAGAGTTGCCAGAGGAGGAGGAAGAGGAGAGCTCCTTGGCCTCTTTCTTTTGGCCAGTGGAATAGGGCTGTATGCATGGCTGTGTGGTGCATACGGCTCAGGAAAAGTCGTGAGAAATTAGGAGATCTAAGCATCTTTGGTGCATTATATCGCCGGTAGAATAATGTCTTTGGGAGGAACTGCCTGTTGCTACCATTCCTCAGCATCCTATTCTTCGATTGTTGAAACCTCACTAAATCTGTACAACTTGCTAATTGTTCTGTGCTTTTACATGTTGGGAAACTGGGTACAGGACATACTGGGTCACAGAGCTGGGAGCGTGAGCTGGGATTACATGCCAAAAGTCATGATCCAAAGATAACACTGCCCGAAGGATTTTTTTGGAGTAGGATCTGTAGAAAGTTTCTTTGGCAAAGCTGACCCCTGGATTATTGTCCTCTTCAAACCCTTATCATAGCGATTTCTAATGATTTTATTTTTCGGTTGCTATGCTTCTCGAGCAGTGTTGTGTTATGGCAAAAGCTAGCAAGAAAGCTACCCTTTTTCATTTCTCACTTTTTTTAACTTTGACTGTAGTGAGGAAACAAATACCTGCCTCGATTAAAGGGAATAACCTGTATAGGATGGATAGTGAGCGGTCTTAACTTTTGTAGAACCCCATAACGTGTTTGGTGATACTAGTGCGCAAGTAAGAGGCTTTCTCCTTTGCTCTCATGTACCTGACCACAGTGAGCAAAACCGAATTGCTTATTTATCTCACCAGTTCAATGGCTGGGCCCCGCGGGATGCTCACCAGGACAGAACTGCACGAGTGATATTGCAGACAGTGAGTGTATCCTGTGAGCAGAATATCCTGCCTGGAAACTCCTACAAGTAGTCAAATACTGTTGTAAACCATTTGTTCACTTGTGCCTTTGGGTAGTGGGCGGAAGAGAAGGGAATGTGGAGAGGCAGGGCTGGAAGAGGCTTCTTTTGGTCCTTGACCCCTTTGTGGTGGCTGCAGCACGCAGCTCCCTCAGACCGCACTGGGAATTGACTGCTCTCCATCACTGGGCAGCTGAGTTAATGTCATCAGCATTGCTTCACCAGTGGCTATTCAGTGTACTGTTGTTTTTGTTACTTTATTTAGCAGCTTTTTCCATCGCACCGTCTACTGGATCAAGAAATTAATATTAAAAAAAACCCCAACCCACACAAACCCCACATGTTTCTTGGTGCACTGATGAGCTGTTGAGTACAATCTGGCTGGAGCTTGGGATGGAGCACGAGAAGCTTTCCACTACTTTTGCGTTCTTTGTAATCCGTGAAGGCTGCTGGATGTCACACTGGGTTGCTGGCAGGAGCCAGGCAATAGTAGAGATTCTAGCAGTGTTTGTTTATGCTGCTTTAACTGGTGTTGGCACGTGCATGGGAGGAAGACAGGCCAAAGTGCATTAAAAACGTACAGTGATCTGGCCCTAATAGTGTAGAATTATCAAGCAGATGTCAAAAGATGACTAAATTGGTGGTGCCTAATTTTAAAAATACTTTTCTTTGTATGGAGGGTGGTTCTGATTTATTCCCAAGTTTGTTCAAAGAGTACAGAGGAGTGCGTCCTTTTGTCCAGCTTCCCTTCTTTCTTCCCAAGAGTTCCAGCTGTAGCAGTGCTTGCTTTATGAACCTCCTATTCCTTAAGAGGCTTAAAAATTACGTTGAAACATATTCTTATAATGGAGATTGGGCTCCAAGGTAGGTGACTGCATTGTGTGCTCCCTCTTGGGAGAGATCTCAGTCTGAATGAATTGTGGGGTCAGTGGTTGATTTTGACAGTAAGACTTATTGCTGTATTGCCATTTTTGCTTAGACCTCCTTGGGTCTTTCTGAAACTGGTGAGTTACAAATATGTGTAAAGGTTGGCAGGAACTGATCTGTCGCTAGCTGATTCACGGGGAATTTAGGAATAGCCTTTGATGATAAAGTGAGATGACAAGAAGTGATAATTCACTCTTGACTTCCTCCATAAAACAGTCCACATGACTTCTCCTGAATTATTTTCATTTTTTAATTAATTCATGTTATGATCTCATATTTGCCTTTCCTCTTTTCTGATAAATGAAATAGAGCTTTTGGAATCTTGTCCTGTGATGTGCATTTTCCAGTCCTGGAGTCATTCTTGCGGCTCTTCTCTGAAGACTCTCCAAAGGTTAATAAATCTGTTGAACTATTGCACACAAGCCAGCATTAAAACCAACAGGTGATAAAGCCTATTCTTATGTGATAACCACCCGTTCTGATGCACAAGAGTTGCATTACCCCTATAACCACGGTACAAACCCCAGCATCGCGATGGCGCATCAAGTCCATGATGCTCTGTCGAGATCCCCAAGTCTTTCAGATTCGCCAAATCCGTGGCATCCTTTGCTCTGTGACGTTCTTAGGTTCTCCTTGTTACAAGATTGTTTGCTGTACTGAAACACCATGTCGTGCCTCTGGTCAGCATATATGAGCTGCTTTAACTTTGATCTTACTCTTTTTTTGTATCATTTACTACTCCCATTACTTATGTGCCACCTGCAAGCTTCACAACTGTTTCATGCCCCCTTCTAGGGCTTGCTCAGAAAAGTATGGCTGAAAGTGATTCCAGTGAAGCTTCTTATTTTCTTAATGATAATTTCTTGTTAGCTCGTTTTTAGTCCAGCTGACACATGCCAGGTTGAGTTGTTATTTTTCTGGTTTTTGATGTGTCAGGAGACACAAAGGCGAGAGCCTCCTTGCAGAGTCACATCTGCGTTATCGCTTTTGTAAGCTTCTGTGAACTCAGCAGAAAATACCGGTTTAACAAGACACGTTTCCCAGAGAGAGGGATGATCCTTTGCCAGTAAGAATACTATCTGCTTTAGCTGTTGATTAATTGAGTTTCTAGCCTTGGTTTTATACTTCTGTCTGGGACCTGTGGGAGGCTGATAGGCCTGTGACTATCAGGGCCATCTCATTCTCGCTCTTTGAACGCTGGTGCGCAGCACGAGCTGTCTCTCCGTCCTCCAGAACCTCCCACCAACTGCTGAAAATCAAGATTAACTATTTGGGTAGCTCCTTTGTTGGGTCCCCTAACACCACTCAATACGAGGTATCTTATCTGCTGGCTTGAAAATGTTGAATTCGGAGGCTGCTGTTCAACAGAACTTTTTTCGAATAAAAATTATTGTGTATTATCTGTATGATTCTGTGATCTAGTCTCCCCTTCTCTCCCACATCATGCACAGCAAAATATTTCACAAGGGTGTGTAGTGACAGGACAAGGGGGAATGGCTGTACACTAGAAGAGGGCAGATTTAGATTAGATATTAGGAAGAAATTCTTCACCATGAGGGTGGTGAAA
>Ga0181612_122961_pt1 | contig 28213 bp, 18 predicted proteins | sample HoacroProtozoa21_FD_119630 | JGI IMG/M metagenome (GOLD analysis project Ga0181612, IMG submission 119630) | Hoatzin crop microbial communities from Cojedes, Venezuel. Combined Assembly of Gp0051906, Gp0051904, Gp0051908 | reverse complement strand
GGCTGAGAGGTCTGGTACTATGCGGCTCTGAACACAGCCACCCCACACAGGTATTTTCAGACCTGGTGAATGTGTGTGCTGTCAAGAGTAGAAAAAGGAAATCATTAACTTAGTAGCCAGCTGGTGATGCTGTATTTTTTGAGTCCAAACACTGATAAAGTATCAAGAGATGCTTTCTATAATCTAAAAATTTGTAAGATAATCCAGCTGTTACACCTTTGTAGCCAATGCCAGCTACAAAACAGTTCAGAAGCATTGAAAAGTAGACACTAGTCTCTTTAAAAATAGCCTTATTTTTTGCTTTATATTTTTTTTTAAATAGGAAAGCATCTTTATTGAAGAGAGTTTGGAGATCTAATTACACAAATTTCTGTTTGAATGCTGTATGATAAAAGTAATAAATAGCCAAAACAAAATAAAAGTGCGTTTTGTGTGGTTTTGGCCACCAAATGTGTTTGGGGCTTACTTGCCTGTGTTCTGGCCAGAAGTTAATTCTGATTCTTCTGTCAGATGTTTTGTAGCAGTATGCCCTCCAGAAAGTCTGGCAAAAGTGCAGGCAGGCAGATAGCAAGGTATGCAGGTGATTTTCTTTTAGGCTGGATTCCTGGCTGTGAAAAAGGAGTAAGCTATGTGCCCCAAGTGTCCCTCCACATCGTTACTATTATGTTCACTTCCATTCAAACCTTCCCCATGATTTGGCAGCTGTGAAGCAGGTAGAGAAGAGAAAATCTTTGGGTTATGCCTGGTCCCTTTACTGCTCTTCTCTGGCAAGAAGTTCTATTGTTGAGGTCAGCCAAAGGCTGCAACAGCAATTTAATCCAGCCATTGGCATCAGTTTCCATTTCCCTGCTGGAAGAAATCTCTGTTGAAGACTGGTGGAAGGAGCTTTCTGCAGCAGATATCAGGGATAGATCTGTCATCTGGGAAAAGTTCTGTGAGCAATCTTTGGGACAGATAATGTCTGAGTTACAGGGGATGCATGTGGACACACTCTAAAAATTTTGCCCCATGGCATCTCCCAAACCGGTTTCAAGATCCAAGACTCCACAAGTTGAAATCAAAGGCAGCAATGTAGGGAAAACCACTCTGCAAAGGAGCAAGGCTTAGAATATCTAACAAGGTGTTATGCTGGTAGTAAGATAAGTGGTTCTCCTCAAAGAACAACAGCTAACCTCTTAGCAATGGTGAATGAAGGCCCAATCAAATTATAAACCAACTTCTGTGGAAGCCACCTGTAGCCAGACTGAGCCTGGTGCTACAATGGACAAGGCATAGCAACGCTGAAATGCAGAGAAAGAGGTCATCTGTCTTTTGGAGCACATGTCATGGCTCATAGTCCCACAGCAGAGACACACCTGCTACTTTATGTTTTGATATATATACCTCTTTTCACTCCTCAATGATTTCCTCCCAAGTTCTTGTAATGGCACCCTGTCATCTACACAGAACTTTCAAAAGTTTCATTGCAGTGGAGCATGTGTGACTTTAATACAAGTAACAAACAACAGTGCTCCCACAACCACAGTCATCAGAAGAAAACCTCGTCTGTTTTCCTCAGTAGTATAATACTATGTAATGGCACAGAAAATAAGGCTCAAAGCTCACACAATACCATTTGTAAATCATGAAGATCTGTGAGGAAATGCAGAGCAGAAACCAAAACATGAAAGCCACACAAGCATCTATGATATTAGGCAGCTTTCCATTATGACAGACTTGCCCAAATTATCTATCTCCAAATGCTGTGGGCCTGATTCTCCTCTCTTGCCAGCAGAAAGGAGAATTTTACCGAAGTCAGTTGTTATTTCCTTCCCTGCACCTTGTCAAGCTGTCATGTGTTCCAAACACAACAGACTCATTAGGTGTAGTTCTGTTCCATTGCCACCAAAATATCACCTTGAATAATCGTATGATTTTTTTTTTAAATCAACCTCCAAAATTATCACTTATGGCAGGGTTCAGAGGGAGGAAAATTCCCTCTTTAAACAGGTCTAACTTATTATCCACCACAGGCTGTTGCCACATTTCAGATACCCTTTTTCCCCTCCCACAAAGCTCCCCCCTTTTATTTAGGGATCAGTTAAGAAAAAGTAACAACATAATGCCTGCTATTTATTTATTTTTATCAGAACTGGTCACTACATTACTGATTTTTTCTCTGTCTCTCTTCAAAAGAGCATGCAAACAGAAGCCTCCTTTTGGGCGATTTAATGCAGTCACTAACATGAAAGACAGTTTATTCGCACAGTTCAGTAGCTAGCACACCCTCCAGGTTCTTGGACTACCCTACCTTGGCAGACAGACTCTGTGGTTTGTTGGAGAGGATCTCTGCTGCTTCCCTGCAGCGGGTGGAAAGGTTCAGGATAGCAGCAGCTGCTGCTATGTGGGTGTCTTCACTACATTGACCGTAGCTATAAGAGTTGGCATGGCAAGGGCTCTGTGTGTGGGCGCTAGCACTAGGCAGTCGATTAGAAAATTTCACTGGATTTGAAAAATGTTTTGCTGTTGAAGAGAGATTTGATTAGCAATTGCACATATAAGATTTTTCCCATTAAATAGTTTTGTTTCTCAGACTACAGTTTCATACATTAGAATATTCAAAGAATACATTTTAAACAATCCATTTCCTCTTAGCAGTAAGGGTTTGCTGTAAAAATTGTTTCAGAAACACGGTAATTTAATTTTTATCTGACAAATACACATCTTTCAACAAAGTATTTGAAACTTTTACTCAGATCTTCCTCATCCTTTACTCAGGCACTAAAAGCAGTGATGTCCAAGGAAAGACTGAACAAACATTAGTGTGTTATCCGTTGTGACCTGACAACACTGTTGGGCAAATGCAATTGTAAATGCATCCTTATAAAATCTTCCTCTTGGAGCTCTGTTGTATAAAAAAATAACAGTGACTTATCCAGTCTTAGCTGAAACAACACTGCTTACCCTGCTTAAATGAGTAGGTCCATTATTTAAAAAGCTTTGTTTATATGAGTAAGAAGAACAAGACCAGGCTCTTGAACGAACCAGAGCAATCATATAAGAACATTACCTGTTAGGAACATTCAGTCCTGATTTTGTGAAAATTTTTAGAAACGTAAGTCTACCCTTTAATCAATTAAAAAAATAACGACAATGAACATTCAGAATAAAACTGATCTTGGATCACTGTTGTATGTTGGCTATCATTTGGAATAACACACAGATTTATGAGGCACAAAGAAGTCAGCTGAGAATGAAAAACTACCAGGTGAACAGAAAAGCACTTTCACAGACACAAGTGGTGTGTGATGTTCTTTATTTTCTGCTCCACCAGCAGCGCCTACTCTAAAACAAGTAGAAAGTACTCTGCTCTCTGTTCTGGATTTTGGAGCCTGAGATGTCATTAATTATTGGAGGGAAAACACAGCACCGTAATTTCAGCTCTTAGGAAGTAATAATCACTTCTTTTGTCTGTAGCTCTCATGGTGTCCTACAAAGATAAACTACGCAAAATCCAGTTTCTCAGCCTACACCCAGATACACCAAGAACATTTCTGCGTGTGGCCATCTGCTCGCTCCATAACGATCTGAGCCCCAAAGCTCTGGATCCCTTTGGTTGTAGAGCTTTGACTGAGTGCATTTTAATGCTAAGACCCACGCAAGGCATTGAAGAACTCATCTTTCCTCAAACTTGGGATACTCCAAGACAAATGCTTGTTTATATGCACTGACTATAGCTGGATGCCATATTAATTTCTTTTAAGTTCTGGAGTTATCTCATTAGAGCAATATATAAAAGCCTCGTGATTTAGTTCTCCCTTTCTTCACTGCAAATGAAATTTATCTACCCTGCTGTAACACTGTAGCACAAGCAAAAAGGTCTACATTTTTAGTAGTTACTACAGCTAACTTCAAATTATATCGAAAGAGCAAAAAAGTCAATTTTCCATTATCCACCTTAAAAACAGAAAAAACAGAGCAGGCTATGAGGGATGCATGTTTTGTTAACAAATCAAGTTTACAAGTGAAGAATCCACAGAGGGCTAATGATGGGCTTTTGGCTAGCTGCATATGTACATAAGATGCTGAACCAATCACTACATCATCAGCTTCTTATTTCCAACTTTTGTATATTCACATAGTTAAAGCACTCACCTGCTCTTTTATTTTCACCTTTCCATTAAAATAATAGTTGCACACTGCAATCTTTGCAAGAACAGGCTGCAAACTTCAGCCTGATACACATTATACATAAATTGCGTATGTATGGATTTGCATTTGTGTAAAAACATTTCAATCATTTTTTCCTTGAAATGAACCTGTGAAATAGACATACATCTGTGCAAAGAGACAGCTAATAGGGAATATTCAATTTTACAAACAAAATTGGAAAATCTGCCACCCAAGAAGCTGGCAATGCACATATTTGCTTTCATTTGAACAAGCCTATTTTCCAGGCCAGATAAATATCTACTTTTCATTTGCAATTTTAAATGGGGTGTTTATGTATGTATAAAAACACATGGATACCTTTAAACATATACATGTGTGTGCGTACTTAGACATATACACAAATATATAAATATACAACTTTCATAAATGTACAAAACATATAGAATACTATACAATATTAGAAAAATATACTATACTATACTATAATAAAATATTTTATTATATATGCATAAATACATATATAATATTTTCTGCTTTTCTGTTCACCTTACTATGAATGTTTTTTTTTGTTGGGATAAATAGGATGTAATTTGCTGTCCTTCTTTATTTTCCTTTACTAAATTATTTTCATGAACAAAAGAAAAAACAACTAAAGAGTCTGTTGTCACTCTCTTTTGATCTGTTTTCTTCTGAACTCAAATATGCTGCAATGAAACCCCTTTTTTTCCATTTTCCTCATGGAAATAGAATTGTTTGTTTCTTTGAACTACAGAGTATTTTACAACAGTCAATACAACGGCAGAATCTTGCTGAAGTTTCCCATGCAGATTGTGAACAACATCTGAAATAAATAATCAGTGTTCACACTGTGGTATCTCATTTGTACAGACTAGTACAGCAAATCTGTAAGTGATGCAAGCAGGTGAATCTCAATAACAATTTGATGCATTGGATGTGTCTGCGCTACAAATACAGTGTAGTATAGAAATATGAGAGATTCAAAGGAACTAAATTCAGAGCTGGAATTAATGCAGCTGAGGCACATGGTCATCTAGGAGGAATAATACCTGTATGGAGGCACCTGAAAGGTTTCTGAAATGGCTTTTAAAACCTAACCTGGATTTGTCTACACTACAATTCATAACATCTTGTGCAGGCACATTCCACGGGATTTCTTACGGCAGCATCCTATCACACAAAGATATAACAATGTAGCCAAGCAGGAAGCTAACAGATAAAACATATACCATTCCTTTTTACTCCTCTTTTCTCCTGATAATTGCTTTTAAAAGAAACATCAAAAAAGTAAACCTTATACTGATTATATTTAGCTTTCTATCATTCTATATTTAGAAAACTAATGATTATATTTCACATTCTTGCCATAAGTGGTTAAAGATGCTTCCTGTAGAGACTGTGTGAATTCCAGAAGTCTGAAAGCAGAACAAGCAAAAAGAAAAAAAGTTATTGAAATTTTGTCCATTTTCCAAGAGATAATGGAAATTCAAGCTTACATTCAAGGAACTGGGGCGTTTTTCGTCCTTGTGCCACAGGTGCTGTTGTCCGTTTGCCAAAGACTTGTGCATCAAAGCTGGCATAATCAAATGGTACTTTCCCAAACTTCTCCTGTTCTTTTGCCAGCGTGGCTCTGGAGGAGGTGACTGGCAGTGAAGTTCTGTAATTGTACTGAGATACCTCAGGCTGCTTTGCTAAATTTGTGCTGCAGAGAGGAGGAAAAGAATGAATGAGAAAGACAAAAATATCCTTAAATAACCATTTTTTAAAAATAGGATACAGTTGTATCTCAGTATCAGAAAGTGTGCTGTTACCACATGTAAATCTTATTGGTAGGTGTATACAAGAAATAGATAACGTAAATATGGTGGCTGACCTGGTAGTCAAACTGCAATTTGACTTCATACAAGTTCAAAGATGCAGCCACAAAAAAAATCTAGTATTCTTCAGTAGTGGTGTGGGCTATTTACCAAAAGTATACTGACTTACTTCTAGATTACCACTGTAACATGCTGTTTCCTTTATTTTTAAAAATTGTCTGGATTTTTGTTAGTCAAAAGACTTGTAGTTTTATGGATCCCTATTCTTCTTAATTTACTGTAAATGACTATGGTATAAATATGATAGAAGATGATCCAAAATAATCACTTCTTTTATTTAGGAGGGACAAATGATTTATGGTGTGTTATTCCACTTAGTTACTGTTCAGTAACTACTTGTCTTTAGTAATTTCCTAAGGACTTTTCATACGTAGAGTTAAGGCACGTGCAGTTGGCAGACACATGGACATAATATTCTGTAATGGCTCTGAAGGAACCATTAGAGCTGATCACGTCAATAATCCACAAATTAAAGTGTCCCCAAATAGACCTGAATATAATAGGTTGTAATGGTCGTGGTGCCAATGATGTGCAAATTATGCATGTCTGTAGGGTCCATATAACTCTCAAACAAAATACAATTACAATAAAAAATGTTTCCCCTTTTTGATGCCATTGTATAAAAAATAAATTAAATTAAACCAATAAAATAAAGAAAGTCAAAATGTGAATTATTCAATGGTGGGAAAACAGAATGAGCACAGTTCTCAACCCTTTCAGATAACATGCTACTTACTGGATCACTGGAAGGTTCCTCAGAAAAGAATCATAAAATACATGAAGACTGAGCTGCTAAAAGTGCAATAAGGTCAAAGAGATCTTTAATCAAGTTTCAGTGGCCAAAATGCTGTAATGAAGGAATAGTTATTGAAAATTGTTTTAAACATTTCAGCAAGATAGGAGATTCAGTTTACAGGAGAAAGACATTTGAGAATCATTGATTAGGCTATTTGTGTTGAAGTAAGATTTAGTGGAATATGTTTGGTTGGTTTTCAAAAGATACGTCTGTTGTCTTGAATGTCAGCCACATGCACAAGAACCAGCAGAAAGCTGCTTGTCAGTTCTGAGACACAGTCAAGTTATTCAGCTTTGTGGAGGTTCATCTTGGAAAATCAAATTACCCCTGTAGCTGAAATCTAAAACGGGGGAAAGACCTGAGGAGTGATCAACAGAGTTTGTGCAGAAATACTTTGGAGAAACTACTTTGTGAGGGCTCCTACCTGTGAGTCTGATCATGGCACTGCCCAGATTTTGGAGACTCGAGCTGGTTCTTTTCCTGGGACATTGCCAACTTTTCAGCTGCAGCAATTGGACAACCAGAAAGGCTGTTTAAAAGCAAAGTGAAGAAACAACAAGAAAAAAACCCCAACATTAAAATGAAACCTTAAATAATGGAAATGTGTACTGTGGAACCCAATGACTTCAAATTACTCTGGTGCCCTGTACATCTATGGGAGCTGCTGCTATTTTAGCACAGATTAATCTGGTTTTCAGCCCTTAATGCAAAACTGTGCAATCTGTGCATTTGAGGTGATATATCTGGAAACTGAATCACGTAGGAGTTTTCCACAGTTCGGCTTTGATGTAGTGTGGCTGGCAAGTCAATAGTAAATTTTTTGACAAATGACATTTACTTTATCAGCTAAACCATGCATATAAGCCTCCTATTGATTAAAAGGAAAGTGAATTTGGGGAAAAAAACAGGGGTATGTGAATGTAACCAAAACCCACATTTTGTCACTTCAAATTGTGCTTTCTTTTTTTTTCTTCTATTTGTGTTACTAGATTAGAACATATTTTCTTATGCTTTTCATGTATTGCCTATGATACAAATGATGTGCTGCAAAGATTACTAGGGATTTAAAACAGGAAACACAATGAAAAAATATTTATTGATTCCTTACATAGCCTTGTAAAAGACTTTGTAGCACAGTATGATAATCTTTGATTTTGGTGCCCTCATAAAATAACCAATCAGCCAATCAATCACAAGCAAAAAAGAAAATCCCACAAAAATTCAATTCTATAACTAAAGTTGGTCTTGAAAATTTTCTGTCTCAAGTTAGATTGTAAGATTGACATTATATTTTTCCTGAAGCACCATAATGGAATAAGTTGGCTTGCTGGCTTCCAGCAGAAAGCAGTAGTGACAAGAGATGTGCCGACAGCAGCGGCTGCTGGAGACAGAGCACGTCGGCTCTCTGCCCCACCTGCAGCCCAGCTGTGATTCCCCAGCTGCCTGTCTGGAAGGCTTTTCTCAATTTTACTTTCTCCCTGTAGGCAGCGAGTTAAGCAGACAGTAGTGTTGCGAATGGGAAGATGACATTCCTAGGGTAATAAATGGAGGTTTTTTCACAGGGATTCTACAGTATTCCACTTAAAATTTCCTGTTTTGCTAAAAGGGAATGTGCCTTGATGGGAAATTCCTGCCAAAAAACTACCATTTATGAGGTGAAAGACAAAGAGTCTTTGATTTCTGCTGGGTTTTCCAGTCGTAACAATAACGTGTTCGTTCTTTCTTACCCATTTTACATGATGGTATTTCAGTGTGTAGACTGTAATGAAACTGTAGTTTGAAATCTCGCCTGTGAAAAAGACTAGTGGAATTTGCCATCCTCAGTGCTGCAGCCATTTTTCATATAATGAAATAAAACACAGGTATTTGGTTCTAAATAACGCAGGTTACCCTTGCAGTTCATAGGCATTCTGCAGTGTAGCACATAACATTTAATTCCAAGATGTGCCCATCAATTTACTCCTGAGCACGTTAGATTTTGGGCGGACAGGAACTTTTCTGATCTACCTTCTGTGTGTGTTGCGATTGCTGTTCACATGTCCTCTTCCAGTGCATCCTGGGGTGGGGCACTTTAGAACGTTTTCATGCATGGCAAGAACTAAACAGGAATAAGAAAAAAACCCAAGATGATAACAACATACATCAATTAAAAAAAAATATATAAAAATATGAGCATTTCTTCTTCGAACTCAGATACTCAATTCTGTCACATTTTGACCATGAGAAAGAAAGGAGAAGCAAAGGACCTACAATACAGAAAGGCCAGTTTGTCTCTATGTGGTTGTAAGCGTGGCTTCCCACATGGACATCATTGCTTGCTGATTCATACACCACTAACACAGTCGACTAGAAAAGGAGTGTGATAGAGGACCCCTGGGCCACTTACTTGTGCTACGTATAACTGCAGTCCCTCTCTGTCTCAGGAAAGGCAATGCCTCAGGTACAGGAAGGGTTTTCATGCCTTGCACCTGAGTAAGATGATCTGATCTGAGTATGTCCTGTCTGAACCCTGATACTTTCTGATCATCTGAAATGTGCTGAAACTACTTTAGACCAATTGGTCATGCTCCCAAGCAGTGGCTTACACTCTCAGCAGTGATTACGACCTCTTGCATGCATATTTCTTATGCCCTCTGATGTGGATCATATTTCCTAAGACTGATAAGCATGACTGTGTTAAACAGAATACGTCTTTGTACACGTGGCCTCATGACTTCAGTACTGCATTACCCCTTTGGGTGGACAGTGCTTCAAAAAAGCCGACAGTTCAGTCAACTGATTTTTTCTGTCGGGAACCTTTTTTTTTTTTTTTTTGCCAGCAGGGTAGCACATATCTGATTGGAAGTGTGATGATTAAGAAGGACTTGTTAATTTTAACTTTTTAGAAAGTTAATGTTGGTAAGGCCTTCCAAATGCAGTGGCCCGCTTAACTCAGCAGATGTTTCCGCAAATATGCTTTAGCACCAGATTTAAAAAAAGGAATAGTTACATTTAGGAATAGGATGTTGGTAAAGTACAAGTAGATTTTTAGTTTGTTGTTATGCATGCCACCACAAAACCCAATCTGACAAACTGGGTTGTTTAGGCAAATAGTTAAACACTAGATTTTGGCTTATTTTGCAGCATTTCATTGCATCACATTGCAGGATCACACACACACATAAACCACTGTAATCACATCAGTACAGTTAGAAATAAGCAGGGAAATTCAGGCTAGATTGTGCATAAAAGGGTTAGCATGATACAGCCACAGGAGAGGGATGTGCTGTGGACCAGCGCTGGGATGTACTGATTGAAGTAACCTTTTTGAGCTCATTGGTAGGGGGGACACTGGAAACATCTCTGAATAAGCATGTCCAGGTCTCTCAGTTATTGGCAATGAAAACCAGCAGACTCAGTACGTGATACTGTAAATCACGTCGCAGCTCTGAACCAAGCAGGTGGTTTCTGTGCTGCAAGCCTTAGCAAAGGCATGGGCAAGCAGATCTTGAAGATACAGAAGACTAGAGCGTGAAGGTCTGCTGGGCAGCATGGGGATAGTTTGGCTCTGATCTTACTCTTCCCAGGCCACCTGAGGAGCCTACTGCTGTTTGTAATGCTACTGCTAAGGAGTACTTGAGCTTCACGAGTGTGGGAAGCAGGACTGTGACTAAGAGCTGGAGGGCAAAGAAGGTGCGATGGTTCATCTCTCAGCCTCATTCTGTAATCTCACCCAGAAAAACTGGGTTTCTTTGCAGCATGAGCATACACTAGCCACAATATGAGGCCAGATCCAGTTGTTATTCTGGATAGCAGGGTGATGATACTCACTTTCTAGTGGCACTCTAACTTTATGTGGACAGCCTGAGAGACTGCGGTGGTGAGGGTACAGCCCAGTCACATGCCCTGTGCCATCACATCCTGGGATGGGACATTTGGTTTCTCTCTTTTCAGGCCTGGGTGAATCTGCAGAGAAATCAGATAAGGATTTTGTTTGATTTAAGCTGCCATCTGCATTCAGCTGAGCGATCCTAGCAGCGTGATGCTCTCTATTTTGTACTTCAGATGTAATTCCTGCGCAAAGTTTTAACAGAGATGCATGCGATATAAGCAACTCTAGATTTTCACACCTGTGTCCTTCAAACAATGGCTCCCTCCTCCCAATATGCCATTTATGTGCTAAACTACGTAGCATTAGGATTGCAGTGTCATTTATTCCATTCAGAGCCTCAGACAGGACAGAAGCCACAATCCAATAAGCCAGAAAACTGGCAGCATCAGCCAACAGCAAGATCTATAAAGGAATAAATAAAAAAGCAGAAACAATCTTTTACTCTGTTAATGTCAGACTCCAGGAAGCTGGGAGGACCGAATAAAAGCTGAGGTGTGAAACAAACAAAGAAACAAACAAAAAGCATTTCAACCAGAAGCCATTCCTTAAATATCGCAGATCTCTAGGCTGTAGGTTCTTTGTTAGGAAGCTGAATACATGCCACTTTACATTTGAGAGGCAAGGCAAGCAGCTCCCTCTGGTACACATGGCAATGTCGCTTTGTGGAGCAGCCCAGAATGACAGTGAAAACATGGAGCAGCCGATACCCTTTCAAAGGTGAGGTCTCAGCCCAGCCCCACAGCTACCACTCTGTAATGGCCGCAGTGCATTCCCAATTTTTGTTTCAAGCACCCAGAATTGTGCAAGAAGCACCGGTCAGAAAGCCTTTATTTGATTTCGAATGCAGGATCAAAAGTCTGGGCGAGAAAGGAATGAGTTCTGGTCCAGAAATTCTCTTGTGAGAAATCTGGAGGAAGTGGCTGCATAAATTGCTGAGGATGGTTTTAGCTCCATCTGTGATTGGCTGCCAACAGCATTCGGCACTGGGGGAGAAAACAGCTGCAGCCAGCACAGGGAGCAGCCTCCTGCAAGCTCATTTTGTTGGACTGTGAGGTAGGATGTTCTTAGGGACAGGATTGCCAGAGACAGCTGAGGGTTAAACTTCCTGGCAAGATTTTACTTAAGAAAAAAACAAAAAATAGGGAGGAAAGAAAATAGATTGAGCATCAACAGGAGACTACAACCTTTTTAGAATACTGCAAATGGAAAGTGCTGCAATAGTAGACAGAAAATAGAGGGACCCTAAAATATAATTTAATTTTTCCCCCACTAATTGGAAAGATTTATCATTAAAAAGATGGAGAAATATAAATTTAAGCCATGTTTTTCTGACATAGCATCCAAGAGATACAATTAGGAGCTGATGGATTTGATGGTGGATTTTTCAGAAATAAAACCCAGTTAATTATGTAAGGTGAAAAAATTACCTGCCTGATACTACATTGACTAAAATCACACAGTGTTTATACAACCTAAACAAAGCCTAGTAGGTTGCTCCATAAATGTTACCTCTGAACTCACCTGCAAACTACAACTAATATGAGGCAAACCAAGACGGGCCAAATTCTGCCATGCTTACCATCACTGCTCCTTCCTATGCGTGCTGTGAGAAAGTTACATTGACTCCAATGTGAACCTGGTGAACACAGCTGGTCTTGGGATAAGAAAAGGTATCTGTAAAATTCCTGCATATACCATAGTCATCTTAGCAAATAAAGATTCATGTAATTTAACAAGGAGGCAGCCTAATACCTTGCATGCACATCTTAAGACATGCTAATGAAAAGACTGCTTGAGACAGAAAAATGAGATGCATGCATATTCTTCTCAAATACTACAGGAAATACTTTGTAGTTGCAAATCCTAAAAACACTTGTCAATTATCTTAGACGCTAAATGCTTTAGATAACTTAAACTACTATAATATTTGCAATGTCCACAGGGACTGCTCTAAAGCAATGCTAACAATGCCAAAGTAAATTGTTTATTAAAAGCAGAAATTGCAGCAATGCTGGGCTGACCTCAATATATTTGGAAGCCCAAAAGAAAAAGTCAAAGGACAGATGAATGTATTGTTACTTACTACAGCAGGGACTGTGCTTATAAAATGGCATCTCTTGATGTTCTGTAATTATCCTCAATTGAGGGATTTCATATGAGACAGCCCCGTTTACAAATCAAACCTGAATCTTTTAAATCTCCAGTTCTAGAGGCCTGATTAAGTACCAAAAAATGGAGCAATGTTCCTACAGCTTTGTAGGATGCTACAAACCATCAAAAACAATAAAGATTTTAGAACTTAATGGTAATTCTGCTGATGGTGAATGAGGCAGAAGAGCACGGCTTGTGCTTTCCTGGCTCAGAAATGCTGGCTGTAGCAAAATGTAATGCTGATATGTGAAGCAGACTGAACTCAGAAAACACATGGCTTAGGAATTAGGTGGCATGTTTGGAAGAGGCCAATTTTTCACCCTAACCTTTCCTTAAGCGTTGTTTTAATGCCTTCTCTTTTGGCTGCTGAAATTTAGGAGGTATGTATTAGCGCCCTATGAAGGAGGAGGTGGAGGAGGAGGCAAAGGAGGAGAAGGAGTGTCAGTGCCAGCTACACAGCCCTTTTAGTAGCCATTACTGATCATTTCATATAATGGTTTGGCAGGAAGCCAAGTACCTAGCGTTTAACCTGGTTAGATGTAAGGCACTAGTGTGAAGGCACGTAATTAACAAAATTACCAGCTAAATTCTAGATTCTTTACTGTTGCTGTAAAACCCAGCTCAGAATCCTCTATCAGTCACAGGACAAATGCTTAAGCCAGTAAGAACAGCCAAAAATACTTCCTTACGTTTGTTGCTAAATATCTGGCTCCCACCAATGTCAATAACTTTGGTTTGTCTCCTTTCTCCTGCTAGATGCTCCAGAAGAAACCTATCCAGTTCCTTGTAGGTGCTGTGAAACACATGCCCTTGCTCTGCCTGCAGAGTGATTGCTTGTTCTAGCAAGCTCAGGTTCCCTTTTGTTTTGTCCAGCTCAACCGACACTTCTGTGGTTTCGGACAGGCGCTCGTTGTCGTCTTCTTCACTTTCGGGAAAGGGATTCTGAATCCTTTTCTCAAAAGGATCTGCGTGGGACTCCTGGGGTGCTCTTAGCTCTGTTTCTGAGTCACAAAGTGTTTCACAAGGGCCAAAATCTACCTCTTCCTTCTTAATTTCTGGGGCTTCCAGGATGCTAGGTTGATTACGCTCTACAATATACTTCTGAGTTATATGGGGCTTTACACTAGTTTCTTCTGAGAAATTTGAGGAGCTGTCCCACTCGTCCATAATTTCAGAATTACTTTCATTTTCCTCAGACGAATAGTATTTTGGGTCAGAAATAACAGCCTTTTCCTTTCCTTCAGCTGAGTTAATCATGTAACATTCATCAGTGTCATCACTTTCTGTTTTTAAGGATTGAATGCCGCTGTCATTTAGATTTTCTGCCACTGTTTGACTGGGTGCATCTTTTGATAGTTTTCCAATGTTCATCAAAGATTTGGCCACAGTATCTTGATAGCTGGAGTAATTATCTTTTCTTTGACTGGAATTTTCTTGCCCACCTGAATGAGGGGTTTTCTCAGATGATTTTGGAGTACTTTCCTCTACATGAAGAAAAAAGCAAGAGAAATATATGTAAGAATAACTGATTTTTGTATCTGGTAGAAGAGATATGCAGACATTTACTTACCAATCTCCATTTCTTAACTCAAAGGTACTTCTATAATGATTAATTCACCAAGGCTGTGTTTGAAATGACAGTTTGTAGCATCAGGAAAAGCCCTTCTAAGATTATGTCTACTTTATTTTATAGATCCAAAGCTATATGAGAAATAAATATGTTGCCATTTTTCTCTGACAGTGCAGCTACATATTACCTTAGAACACACACATTTTCTTATACATTCATATAAATAGATTAATAGATAGATAGATACTTTATATATACACGCAATCTGTATAATATACACATATATATATACACAAGGACACGGACACACATTTTAAAATTCCTCTGACCTACTTTCACTTTTATTTCATCTAAGATTCCCAAATATTTTCTCAAAATAAACCTTAATTACTTTTCCAGTCACCCCAGATCCCATGAAAGACCATGATGGAAAAAAACTCAATACTTCACAAAGGGCAAGCTCCTGGTCACCATTGCAATTGCCACATTAAGTGATAGATCAGGTCATGCACAGGCAAACAGAAATGGTTGTTATGTACAGACTCATAAAGGACTTGTTAAAGACACCACTGAAGTGCGTCCTGTCTTTATAAACATCTTTCTTCAGAAGAAAAGCAGCAGCCAGCAGGTAATAGAGGCTGCATGTAGGAGAGGTTGTCAGTGTGGAAGACAATACGCCTTTTGTATCTCATTTAATATTTTATAAACATTTCCTCTGACAAGGACACTCAAAAATACATCTCCATCATCTTCCTTTCTGGTAATTATCTCTCTAAAATCAACACTGGTTTGCCAGGATCAAGTAAATATTGCCATAGTAACTAAAAGCATTTTTGGATGAAGGGAAGAATTTAGTCACAACACTAGCCCCTTCAATAATGCTGATTATAGGGTACATTCTTTTGTTGGGATCTATTCAACATAAACTGAAAAATTTAACATTTTACTTCCTAGAAAGGAGGATGAATAAACAAGCACAGACCATTTCATAAGATGTGTCTGTCCTCTCCTGAATCAGAAGAACTCCAGGTTTAAATAATAAATTAAGCATAGTCTAAAATGCAAATGAAGTTTCTCTCAATAACACAGCGAGCTATTAAGAGAAAGTGTAAAGGGTTATGATAATTTTAAAGTATTATGAACTACAGAAAACAAATAAAAAGCATTTTCAGTGAATATGTCCAATTCATTGAACTATTCTCTCAATCCACTTAACTACCCACATGTGTACAATAATGATTTATAGACATTATACCTAATTATGCATATTTGGGCTGTGTTAGAGTGCCTAACAAAAGCTCTAGAAAGCAACAATTACCTCTGTTGCTTAGCTACATAGTTTAAAATATTCCTATTAAGTGCAGATTATTGTGGAGGGGGAAAGGGGGACAAAAATGCACATGTGCACCACAATGCATTTCACTTTACTGCTGCCAAACTGTTAGCATTTTGGGTCATTTCCAGTTTACATAATTGTTTGGTTCAACTGTTTGTTATATGTTAAAAGAAAATATTGATTAATTCTTATTCTTCTTCAGAAAATTGGACCCATGCAGGGAGAGGTGGCCTTTTGCACTGTGTGCATAAAGTTGTGTATAAAAAAAAAGTCTGTAAACCTTAGTGTAACTTTTTAGCAGCTGGTCTATTGCCACACACATTGCAGCATTCTGAATAAAGAAGTCTGCTGTCTTTTCACGTCTCCGCAAGTAAGAATGATGATTTGGCTCTACAACAAACTTGTCAAAAGGGTTTGTATTATTTGCTCTTCTGCCATTTGGAAAATAACAGAATCCCATCAGTGGGTCGTTTCAAAAAGTAAGACGTTCTAGTTTTAAAAGAAATCTCCCACCCTTCAAAACAAAATGAAACAAAAAAAACTTGATAATAGTAACAGGTCTTTTCAGTTATTTCTCTGTGTGAAAGGTGAAAAATAATATAAATGCATCATGACAGATTTTTGCTCCTTAATTAATCAGCAAATATTAAATGCAATGTTTTAAAATTTGTTGTTGAACCAGTCTTAATGGTTCAGCTGTCCCAGCTTTGCTTTTCACTTCTACAAGCTCCAAATTTACTTTAAAAAGAATCAAAACTCAGCTTAGTTTACAGTTGCATCAATCCATGAACTGAAGCATTAACTGATCAACTGACAAGAATCGTGAGTTTGTAATAAAATAAGCCCTAAGAAATTACAGATGAACCTACATGCCCAGACCAGTTGTATGCTTCAGCTGAAATTTGTTTTGCATCTGGCAAAATTTATGCAAAAGGTATGGGTTGTACTGCCGCTGACACAAGTAGGTTGCAAGAAATCGAATACATCTTTTTGAAATAAGGTGGGTTTTTTTTGTTCTGACTGAAGGGTTAGGTCACATAGGGTTCCCCTACATTTAGATCAGTGGACCTGGCTCAACACTTTACCTTTTAAACAGAAAGAACCAGTTAAATAACTTAGGGTCATCTGTATATGGCACAAGTTCTACACTTACACCCATCATAGTGCTTTCCCTTCAGCGAGCTCTTCTAGCTGTGCGGAGGACAGACACAAGAGAAAGAAAAACACATTACGGAGGGCAGCTCTGGATGGCCAGGAACCAGGCTGAATCAATACATGAAAAATTAGCTAAAATCTAATTATATCAAAAAAAACTCAAAACAAAAAAAACATACTAGGACTCTCAGTCAAATAGCTTCCCTTCAGATGGCTGGTGTTACAAAACTGAAATACTCCTTGCAGTCTGGACAGGCACTGAGAGCCATGGAGTTTTTTTCTTAATGTATTTATCTTAGTAATGTCACCAAAAAGACAGAGACACCGGGTATCACCTTGTTAATTAATGCCCTGTTTGAAGAGTGATCTCCCTTCTAGGTTTTCACACCGACAGGATGCAGACCCCTGGAAGAGACTCGTCCTAGAAGATTTATGAGTGACAACTGCCTGAATTCTTTGCCATATATAAATGACACAAAGACCTCCAATGATTTTGGTAGAATCAGGCTTTGACTTTTTAATCTGACAGACAGCCGCCGCCTTCTATTTGTTTTATAGTATTCTGATGTATAAAATTTTGGGGGTTTGTTTTGTTTTAAGGAATTTCTATTTGGAGTGGATAACGATATAAATTCCTAATCTCAGTTCATCATAGAATCATAGAACAGCCCAGGCTGGAAGGGACCTTGAAAGATCATCTGGTCCAACATTCTCTGGGAAAGAGAGCCTAGATGAGATTATCTAGCATGCTGTCCTTCCAAAATATTTGAGGAGCTGGTACAATAAACTGAGTGGAAAACAGATTACCTTCAAACTCCTGTAACAAACAGCAATTAAGTGGAATATAAGTTCATTCTCTTTTTGTAGTATCTCTGATTACTATATTCCCAAGGCCAGATCACGTTGCTTTTATCTTGACCTTTGCTATTTAATGATGACTCTTCCATTTAAAACAAATGCAGAGTGTATTCCACTGACTTATTCTCACTTACCTGATTAACAACTTGTGCAGGACATCTTCAACAAATATGTGACCACCAATTTAATTAGATACTTTTTGTTCCTCTCGAATATTTATAAACATTATTGCAAGGAAAGAGCAATAAAGTCATACTGTAACTATATCTTTCTGCCCCCCATCCTCTTCCGTATTTTGCAACATACACATTGTAGAAATTTCTATAAATTGTTGGACGTTTGACTCAGCAGAATTGGAATAACAAGTATAAAAGTGCTGAGTTTAATAATCGTGTTAAACAGAACACACATAGCAGTCACATGCATGAAATTGCTTTGCTAAATGTTAAAGTCAACAATGTTTTGCTAAGAGTTTTTTTTTCTTCCTAAGAGCTCTATATATTCCAGTGAAAGTCTGCTCTTCATAAATGTGTTTTTCTCAGTGGTGAGCTTAAATTTGTTCTTTTACACAGCTAGTGGAGAAGCAGATGCTGCTCCATATCTGACCTGCTGCAGTAGTTGTCTCCCTGTGTGACCTACAAAGCATTTACTAGGCCCCAGGAGGAGTCATTGTACAAAGTAATTGGAAGTATTGTGATTAAGCCTAGACAGAAATGCACCATTCCAGCTCTGTTAGAAGTCAAACACATTCTGCATCCTTTCTGAGAACACTGCCTCATATCTCCCTTCCTGTGGAATTCAGGTTCAAGCGCAGCCACACTGGATGACTACCTGGCGTTGAGCTGCTTTCAAGGACACTGATCTCGTCCTGTAAATCCGTCCTGTCGTCATTTTCTTCTTTGCATTCCAAGCTGGGGCTGTAGTGGCGGGGTTTCATTAACAGGGACTTCCTTTTGTTGACAGGAATGCCTGACACCTGTTCTTCCACTTTTCTCTTCTTAGCCATGGAGCATTTGTAGGCACTGCAATAGCCAATTATAGAGAAAAAAAGTGGGGGAAGTGAGGTGTAAATTGTTTGAAAAATAGCACCACTCTCTAGTTATTCTAAGTATAAAAGTGAGGACTGACAAAATATTAATTCACTTGCAGTTTCAGCAAATTGTATTTCATGGATATTTAATTTCAGCTTATGAACTTGAAGTTCAGGGCACAGGCAATTCTTATTTCTTTTCACTGCTGCCAAAATCTGACAGGGGGAAGGGGAACAAGGAGAAAGACAAAACCAAAAAATCGATAATCAACATCCTTAATCCTAAACAAGCGTATGCTAATATAAGACCTGCTCTGCAGTAAAATATGAACAAAATTGTAGTCTGGGCTGATAATCCAGAGAAACAGCCAAGGGAAAGAATACACCACCAATTGTGCTACAACATCCAGAGCCTTTGATTCCATTACCTTTACATCAGTATGGATATCTGATCACACCCCATGAGTTTAACAGCACAAAACAGGTGTGAAACACAATGTACCTTCAGAAAATTTTGCAATACGGGTCCCTCTTTCAACATCAGTCCCAAGCGTTGATTTCATTTCAAGAGCTCCAGCCATGAATGCCTAGCTTAAGATCTTCTCAGGTATCTACATAGACCCTGGAAAAATGCTCGTCCAGAGAGAAATTCATCCCACCTAAAACCAAATCTCTCTGATAAAGAGGGTGGCCATCCCCTGGGGGAGGCCTTGTCCAGTCTAGATCCCTAACTTTCAGATATGAGAAGAGAGGACAGTATTTTAAAGAGAAAGATTTCTAGCAGATTTGATAAACTTCTTTCAGGTCCTATAAGATCTGCAGATTGATCTGCATATTAATTTGCTTCTACAGATATTTAGCAAAGCCTTTGCTGTCATGCAGCTGATTTGTATAGCATATAGATGTTGCCTCATATGACACCTTACTAAAGAGGCCTGAACCTTCAACTATCTTTTTTTAATAACTCTTCCTGTATGTGATTTGGCATGATTTCATTGTTCTCTCATGCACAGTATTCTAAGAAATTCATGCAGTACGAATAATAGCGCTCATATTATATCTGTCACAGATGAAAAAACTACATATATGAATCTGTGTAATCCACTCAATGGTTTCTCGACCTTATGCACCCCTAGGGTGCATTACAAGTCTACACAATGCCCTTAGGTGCTGGATTTTGAATTCGGCTCACTGACTTAGCTGCAAGATTTGCAAAAAATCCATGTATGCAGAGTACTCCTATTGGTTACACCTATTACAAGCTCAACAGCATAAATTAATCCTTCCAAGGTATCTCATGTGCACTAAATTGGCTCAGGTTCTGATTGTTTTGGATGAAAGCATATGACTAACTTGAGCTTTTTGTGTAAAAAAAATACCCGTTTTTGGCTAAGCACCTTTTTGGCAATCCATCATTACAAACATGGACATGGAAATACGAAGATCTGCATTTTAAGGGCATGTTAAAATTCTACCATATGCATCTTAAACACAGTGGATATTCTTGATCTTCTGAAAGCTAAAATGCTGTGGGCATCAGGAATACTGGATGCTAAGCACCTGCTGTAGTTGAATATATTATGGCTTCTCTGTTATTTTTCTGTTTATACATAAAGGATAAAGTGAATATCATACTAAAGGTCATAATCACAATGGTGTAAGTGTCCCCTTGGAAATGATGCCTGTATAACAGACATCAGGTATGGATGTAGTGGAGACAAATAAATGTAATTTATTTCTAAGAAAACACAGTCAAGACTTTCTTAATTCATATATGTGAATGGCAGTTCATAACATTTGTTTTGTTTCAGGAAAATGAATAAATGACAAATGTTTGAAAACCCTTCACAGGAAATTGTTTTTATCAACCAAAACCTTCACTAGGTTTGCTTTTTAACTTCCTCATTTATTTGTCAATCTTCAAGTTTACCTCCAGTAGCTACTGTAAGAGTATTTAGGACAAGATCAATTTCCAGTGTTTAATTCCCCTTTGACAAAGCTACAGCTGTTTCTTACACAAGCGTAGTTAACAGATTTTTAGATCAGAAGATCGAATTAGATCATCTAGTATGCCCTCCTGTGCAATACAGGTCACAGAATTTCATCTAGCTCTGCAGTTTTAATCCTGTAATTTGTCTGACTGTTGCATATCTTCCAGTCAAGTTAAGGAAAAAAATGGCAAGACAATAAGATGATTGCTGTATTCTCGCTCACCAGGTACAATCTTCTTCTAGCGACATAATGTTATAAGCCCACCACTGTAGGCTGGTGCAATGGCTATTAAATACATCGGTGTTTCACCACAACTGTGAAAGACAGCCAAATATATATGTTAGCAGACCATGGTCAAGACCAGTGTGGGAGTATCCTGCAGATCTACTCTGGGAAATGAGAGCACAAGAATCCCACTTGACTGTAACTGCTACAGTTTACAGCAGCAAATCAAAAGCTCCTGCCTTGATGTCAGGACAGAAGGCCCACAAATCTGCCTGGAAGCACATTGCTCATGTTAGAAACTTTCTCCTCTATGTATGCATTAGCTTGTCCTTATCATGTTTTTTTCTGTACACAAGCGACCACTCACCCAGATATCCTCTATAGTTCCCACCATTTTCTAATAAGTGAATACATGAAATTCAAATTTAAAATTAAATGATTCCTGATGCCTTCCACTCTGACTACAGGAAGACAAGAAAAAGTGATTGTGTTTCTTTGCTAGGAAGTGCAAATTGCTCTACATAGGCAGGGAAGAGATTTTTCAGCTCCGGTAGAATATACTCTTGCTTTTGCTGATGACTTTTTAAACTCCTGGGTTTGCGTTTTAACTGGAATCTATTAGTTTGCAAGAGTCAGTTTAAAGATCTACCATGTACCAGCAATTCCTGTTCTTTCTATTTTGCTGTGTTTAAAAGCAAAAATGAAAATAAAACCAGGAAAAAAAACACAAGTGGTAGCTTTTCCAAGTACCTACACATGATTTGTTAAGTCTTTGACAATGGACACTGGCAATTTAACTACCGTGAAAAGAATATATTTATACCTTTGTAACATTCATGGCACGTCAATTTCACCTGTGTCTTAAAAAGTTTCTGTTTCTCTCTTTTGCCTATGTACATTTACACATATGTACATGTACGTTAGCACAGATCTGTCAAGATGTAGTTTGTCAAATGGTAAACCTATAATTTAGCTCCTCTATTACTCATCTCATAAATTCAACGTCTAATAGTTTTGTTGCTATTTATCAATGGCCTGCTTGTTGTCATGGAACACTGATTCAGCTGTCAAGGTTATTTGGTAATCTGAGGCTCATAAAACAGGAGAAGGTCTTTTTGTTATGAGCCCAAAGCCAATACATAGTTTTTTTCCCAATTTAACAGTACTCAAATGTTATTAATAATAAATCATTTTAGTACTATCTGTAATGAGCAGATTTTTTATTATTATTTTTTTAGTCAATGACTCAGTGACAAAAAACAGTCTTATGTCAGTTATCACAGTGTGAGCAAAGAAGTTAAAATCTGAGACACTGAAGACCTGGTTACATGTTTTGGAAAAAAAACTATGATAAACCTTTCTCATGTATTTCACACTTAAATACTTCTTTTTTATTTTTTTAATTCACTGTGTCCCTCTCTTTCCTTTAGTTCTGCTCAGAATATATCTTGGACGGTGTGGGCAGACACAGATAGTATACAGGCAAAACAGTGCTTTGAGCTCCACCAGAAAGCAATTCCTCAGAAGAAAGAGGGGGATTTAAGCAGTCCTAACCACATACAGCTTTTTCTACTCTGAGAATTGTCATGGTTGTCTTTTTTTGTAATTGGTCCATCGAAGTGATGTGTTTGTCAAGCCTTTAACCCAACCTTTAACCTCTTCGTAGCCAGTAAGAATTTTTTGTTGTTAATCTGTTGGCAAGACTTCCATATCTCTGGGGATTTTTTTTTTCTCGTTCACAGCAGCCTGCAGGTTGGTAAAACATGATAACTGAGCTAAGAACTGCCATAATGGCTAAAGCCAGCAGTATGTTCAGCTTGACAACTGGTGTTTACGAAAGTCTGTAGTGGATGCCATGTAAAATAATAAGAACAGAACACACGGCATCTCACATACATTCCTCAGCCTCAGGAGAGAAAACAAATATATTTGAGTATCAAGGCACTTACATCTATTGTCTATCATCCATGAACGCCAGAGGTTCGTGAGTCCCAAGAAAGAGAGTGTGAGTGTGGGTAGTCTGATCATAGCAATTGAAAACCCAAATGACTGCTATTAATTACAGCAACTTCAGATGGACAACAGTGGTTGGAGAGGAAGGTGGAGAGTGACTGTGACTCAATTGTTTGCTTTGTCTTCAGGTTAGGACAGGTTTATGTTCAATTTCCTTAACAAACTTTGGTTATTTACAAAGAGTGCATGCAAATTTTATAGCTCAGTGGAAGCAGGAGTGATAGTGTTCTCAGCTCAGGTTGCTCTAAAAGTGAGGACAGAAAGAAGATAATGATACACTGTCTCATAGTCAGAAGTTGGAGCCTCCACAAAAGGACTGAAAATCCACATCAGTCAGGTCTGCAAGGACTAGGGTGGTGTTTCCAATGCTATGAAATTATTTACTGAATATGAAAGAATTCACATATTCTAACTATATACAAAGACATATCCTAGATTAGGAAAACTAGAAGAAACCACTTTTAAAAGATATGGATTAGTCGTAGATTTTATACATAGAGAGAGAAGAATATTTTCAAAAGGAAGAAAGTAGTTGCATCACGTCTGACCATGGATACTGGAATATAAAATCTACTAGGTTTATACCCTTGGAAAAAATGATTACTAAACAGTAATTCCATTTACTGCATTCTGTTCTAAAATCCATATAGGAGTTGGATGCAAAACTAAGCAGTGTCTCCAAGGACATAAAGAAAACAGTTTGTGTGTTAAATAAGGACTTCTTGATCAGTTTCTTTTTTTTTTTTTTTTAAGGAAGAGGTTTCATGAGATGATTTCATCTCTGAGAATGGCAGTTCAAGAGAAGGCTCCAATAACTTCACCCCATCTCTGTACTCTCCAGCTCTCATTCTTAGAATAACTTACAAGTTTTACAGTACCTTCTGTCTTGTTTGCTGTATGGACTACATACATTCTCAGGGTTTCTACAACACTGTATTCTGATGCTCCGTCTGGAAATATACTTCCAATTTCCAAACACTTTTCTACTTAGTGGGATATGAAAGTATGCTTACAGATGCTTTGAATGTCCATTAATTGCTCCCTGAACAGTGGAAAATGCTGGAGCATGGGTTAAATGAAATGACCATTCTACCCATCTAAAAAAGTAAAAGTGAGAAAGATTTGCGAATTGCAGGTGTGAGGAAATTTCATATGTCCAGAAGCAACTGCTTGCTTTACAAGTTATAAGTGCCGACACACCGGCTGAAGAACTTCAAGGAGTAAGACTGCGAAACTGAGAAAATTATAATCAAAGTTTGAGGTACAGTTTGTTGACAGATTGTTTAAGATTAAGTTAAACCAGAAAAAATACAATTTTTATTTCTAAATATTTTAAATAAATCTTGTAAGTATTAAAATATTTTCAAACATTTTGCAAATGAAAACTTATGGCTTTATGTGAAAATATTGAAAAAGATCATTTGTTAACAGAACTCTGGTGTGAGCCTTTACAGATGAAATTTTGCAGGCTAGTCCTGGAAAGAATCTCTGAGGTCTCATCACTGACAAGAAGCTAAACATGTATTTGCCCTGATTGTTATTGTGGGGTCAGAGTTATTAATGTTTTCTTGTATTTTGTAAAGTAACCTGAGCCACGATAGCTATTAGACAGTCTACATTTGGACTCCGTGAGAGAGAGTGTTGAATTTCACTGATTCAGCCTAGGTGATGAAAAATACTGTGGAAAATAGCTCCAGCTGGGAATTCCTGGAAAATTATTTGGGAGAGAATTCATCAGGTAAAAGTAATCTTCTTCCATCAACATTTTTAAGAATTAAAATTGGAAGAGTTTAAACCAATAAAATGTGTCAAAAAACATCGCTCGTCCTTGAGAGCCAGTGAATTGCCTGTGATAGAAGCTCAGAACTAGCATGACTTAGTCCAATGATAATTAAAGAAAATCTGACTTTTTCTCATTTTATAACACCACACACAACACAAAAAAATGCATTTCCCCCCTTTCTAACAAACCCGTACACTTGGTTTACAAGTTGTATCTGTGAAAGGGACAAAGGCTTTTCTTGTGCACTGTAGCAATCATTCCAGGGTTAAAGGGCCTTCTACAAATAGGAAAGTTTACTGCCATACACACGCAATGCTCTTTTTCTAAAATGTCAGAGTTGTGACAAGTTCAGTCCAGGGTTGAACCAAGATGAAAGGAATGCACCTGGGGTATAGATGGGAAGAAAGATAAAAGGGAAATTCATATTTATGCACACTAATATAGAGCAAAATAAGCACAGTAGTTTAGGGGTATTAAAGTGTCTGCCTATATACACAAATGAAAGATTTAGCTAAGAAAAAAGGAACTGGACAGATAATAATGTGGAGAAAATGTGGTATCATAACTGAAAACTGGCTGGAACATCATATTAAAAGATGTATTTTATTTAAAAAACAAGTATAAGAAAAGCAAAGGAGCTGTCATAGCCTTGTTGGTGAAAGAGAATTTATTAGCCCCCATAAGAAGAGGCTGGGGAGAAATGGGTAATGGTGTTGAGTCATTATGTACTGAGCTTGGAGATATTTCAGACAGTAAACTAAATGTTATAGGCCACCTGACCAAAAAGAACAACTGGACTGTGAAATGACTGAGCAAATAAAAAGAAGCATGTAAAAAGAGTGAAGCAATGGTAAGTCAGCAATAACATAGGAAAAGGCATGCAAATGTGGTGAAATCCACCCATGCCTCAAGCTCACCGTTATGCTTGAGGCTAAAGGACAGTGATTTCAGGCTGCAATAGGCTCACGAAATGGCTTTTTTTTTAAATAATCTTTTTCTTTTTTTTTTTTTTAACTCTAATTTACTATTTTAGCAGGCTTCTCCTCACAGGAAAGGCAACTCAGAGAAAGACAACAAGGATTTAAATTTTCTTCTCTGGTTTTCTTGTTTTCGATTTACAAGCTTGTAGGATCATAAGAATATTCAGATCATACAAAAATAATGCACAGAAACGCTCTAATTGAAACACTATCTTAAAGAAATGGATGACTTCTTCAAGGTGTTATGCTATAGCTCATAGATCAAGAACTCTGTATTGCTATAGTTGTATATTTGGATCCTTTTCTAACAGGTGAGTTATTTTTAGTAAAAGCCAGTTTGGAAGAAACTTAATTTTTATTACGTGGAGCTCAAGAAGTTCTTAAGCTCAGTATTATGAATGAATGCCAAAGATCTGGGCCAAACCCAGCCTCCCTAGCCTCTTTTTCATTTACTCACTCAATCTGTCCAGGTTCAGTAGGTCAATAAATTCCAGTGGGACCCAAGCCAAGAATTTGGCTTAGAATGGATTAAGTTTCTAGGCAAATCTACAGATCATCCACACAACGTTTGCATCCAGAGAGCCCTACATGTGAGTACTCAGCTTGCTAACTCCAGTAAATGTGTAAATAAAAAGCATACTGGTAACTACAGTCTGGTTAGTGAAGATGTAAAGAATAGAAGGGAATTTTTTCTTTTTTTGTTTTTGAACAGACGAGGGCTCTGTAAGCAATTAATTGTCATGAACTTGTACCTCCCTTTAATGTAGCAGGAGGTCCCATGGCTGCATTCTTTTCCTTTCCTTGCTGTCTCCAGGCTGTCCACAGTCTGTTTCAGCCTGCTTTTCTTGGCTGAATCCACCATTGACATCAGTCAGACAGAGCAATTCATCCAGACATAATATTTAACTCACAATTGATATATATGAGGTAGAAGGCACTCAATGGCATTTCAACTTCTATATGGTTTGTGGTCATCTACAGAGAAAAGATCTGCCATATGAGGAAACAACCATTTGGTGCTATAATGTTCTGATGCTTCCTGTCACCCAGCAGAAGGCATTAAGGCATATGCAATTTTAAATTCCTGTATACGGTTGGGAGGATAGTATTTACTGGGTGCTGATGAACACAGAGGTTGTGATGCGGAAGACAGTGACTCCTGTAGTACATTAAATAACATACAAGTTTTAGTTCATGACAAGGAACATTGTAAAATGCAACAAGTTCTCAGGTAAAAAAATCTGCAAACATCTGACAGTCTAGCAGCCACAATAAAAGTGATGTGGATTTGACATATATTATAAAACTAATTTAACAGAATGAATTGAAACTAATTAATCACCGCTTTTTTATATATATTAAATAGAATCTTTAAGTGAAAAATTGTAAAACAAGAGTCAAACAAAATAACAAAGAGAAAACAGGCACTGAGACTCCAGGTGTTGGCTAGAAATGAACATAGTAGATGTTAAAAGAGGCCTATAGTATGCTAGAAACTTTTCTAATGAATATGCTATTGAAGAAAGCTTTAGAAGTCAGCTGTCAACTAAAGCAAACTAAAATGGAAATCTGAACATGAAATACAAGTTTTAAATGTTCTAAATAAATCCAAGAGGAAAAAGTAGAGGCCATAGTACATAGATCAAAAGGTTTTAATATCTACAGGAATTAGGCAAATGATAGAGCACAACTAACAGATCCAACCACAGGTGTCTCAAAAGGAGTATGAGATACAGGTGCTCTTTCAACCATCTTAATGGTTATTCAGAGCAGTTCACAAAATAGTTAAGTCAGATAACTGTCAGCCTCAGGGTTACCTGCAAAACGTTGAAGTCATTATTTGTGGTCGTCCAGAACTATATGGTATTATTTCTCTTCACAGAAAGAATGACAATATTTTTAAGAACGGTGGTTCTTTTTGACTTTTATAATCTCATTCAGAGGGTGACATTTTAATGGAAAAAAAAATGTTATGTGATGTTCTCTATACCCCAGTTCCAAAAATTTTATGCAAGCCTTAGCCTACTCACATGAATTGTTTGAAAATAGAAAATTTGAGGTGGGAAATGTTTGAATTTTGAAAGTCTTTCTGTGTTTATTTTTTGCTTGTTTGCTGGTCTAACAGTATTGAAAGAACAACCTGTTTGTGAATGATGAAAGCATGTGGGACTATGAAAAAGCCAAAAAACTTGAGGTCCATCAAGTCATCAGATTTTTAGGAAAGGGAAAGGATAAGAGAGAGGAGAGGGAGAGGCAGAGTGAAGGGAGAGGAGAAATGACAGCACTGTAGATTTCAAAATTTGATGGCTAATTAAAGGGACGCTGGAAGAGGAAGGAGGAAACAAGGGAGGATCTTAGACACAACAGTCGTATAAATTGGATTGCCATTACAGTTTATGTTAATGC
>Ga0181612_142215_pt1 | contig 28218 bp, 18 predicted proteins | sample HoacroProtozoa21_FD_119630 | JGI IMG/M metagenome (GOLD analysis project Ga0181612, IMG submission 119630) | Hoatzin crop microbial communities from Cojedes, Venezuel. Combined Assembly of Gp0051906, Gp0051904, Gp0051908 | reverse complement strand
GCACGCTCATCCTCCGAAATCTCCCAGCCCTCGCCCGACAAAGCACGCTCCACGACATCCCGCAACACCCTGCGCCCCTCATCCAACGCTACAGGGTCATGCTGTTTCTTGTGAAAACGCTCGTCACTTTTCTTGGGGTCAAACCGCTTTGACAGCGGTATCACGTTGCCATTGTCGTCGCGGGTCACAGTGTCAAGCAATTTGCGGTTGTTCTTCACGTCCCTGTATGCATAGTTCTTCCCGTTGTCGTAACCCAACTCGGCAGTGGAATTACCATCCCAATACAAATCGGTTATCGGAACATCCTGCTTGATGATGCGGTATTTGCCGCCCAGATTGCTCTTGCCATGCTCCACGGCATACGCCCTGCTTAACGTCACCCAATCGCCATTACGCATCAGGCTCTCGTTCTTGTTGTCCTCCTTGCCAACGGCACGGTAAACGGTAACACTGGCAACCGTACCGCGCCCATTTTCGTCATAACGTTGCTGCCTGCGGACAATGTTCGCAATCTCCATCGCGCACTCACGCTCGATATTGCTGTATGCGTATTGGCTGGGGTCGGTAAAGAAATCGCTGGGCATGAGGCCAGACTTGGCGAGGTCTTTTAGGCTCACGTCATCCTTGCTGTTGGGCGCCTTGTGCTCCATGCGCCAACTGCTATCTGCCGAATATCCAGCAATCTCCGCCGCACGCTCGACAAGGGACTGTGCTTTCTCCATGTCGCCGCTATTGACCGCATCCAGATATTCTTTGTCAAGGTCTTTCAGCTTCTTGCGTATCTCCTTTTGCTCGGCTTCCATGCGCTGTTTGTCAGCCGCTCTTTGTTCTTGAAGCTTACGCTTTTCGGCGAGGTCAAATTCAAGCAGATACTCATAAGCATCTTTTGCGTTTCGGACAAGATTATTGTTGTCGGTGCCCCAAATGTTATGCCACCGCACATATTCACTCTTGGCTGCGCGTAACGCTTTCTTGTAGTCGCCATTACACTTGTCCATGAATTTCCATGCTTGCCAGCGCGGGTCAGACACACCGTAATGGTCTCCTGCCTTGTAAAACTCCTCTGGTGTGGCGTATTCTACCTCTCTTGCAACCTTACTGAACCGCACACCTCTGTCTTGCGATTTTTCTCCGCTTGAGCCCTTGCCGTCTCCAGATTTTGTTGTACCTTTGCCAGCGGGAACAACAGAGGTGGTAGTAGTATCGCCTTCAACACCGTTCAAGCCAGCTGTCCGAACGGTATCTGTGTTTCCTTTTTTTGTTTTCTGTAAATCAGGATTATAGGCGCTCAAAATCCAATTATCATCGGAAATCTTCTTCCCGTTTTTTCGGATATTCCTTCTGATAATAACAATGTTGTCATCAAGCCTTAAAACGATTTTATCGCCATCATTAAATTCTTCGGTTCCCTTGTTGATAATATTTTCAATAGCATCAATCGCTTCTTGTTCGGTAGCAAAATCTCTGCCCTTGCCTACATGCTTGTAGCATATATGTTTCCAACCGCCGTCATTATCTCCATACACAAGGTCTATATCACCGATTTTCTTATTGTGGAATACAGCCTTAGCAACACCACCACGTTTCTTGGTTAGCCATGCCGCTGCTTCTCTTGCCTTACCCTTAAAAGCGTCATAGATGTCACCGAACACGCCTTTGCCAACAGGCTTGGGCTCCTTTCCTCCTTGCTCCTCGCCCAGCCCGCGCCGCTCAAACTCCTTATCGACCACATCAAGCAACGCCTGGCGGAACTCACGGCTCACAGCGTTGTTCGCCTTGTCAGCTTCTTCTACATATTTCGTCAGTCTCTTCTTGCCAGCCTCAACCTCCGCATCACTCATCTGCTTGATAACATCTTCAAGCGACTTCACAGCGGCATCCTTGTGCTCCTTTACAAACGTTGCCTTGCTTTGCGAGCCAGGTGTCTGTATGTCAATATCGAGCAGCGTGTTGAAAAAGTACTCGTCATTGGGGTCTAGTTTGTCATACTGGGCAAGCTGGCGAAAGAACTCCTCTTCCTCCCTAAACCATTGCTCCTCCTGCCAGAGTTTCTCCAACCGCTCCTTATCCTCCTTGCTGACAACCTGCTCCCACGCCTCTCGTTCGGCCTGCTCAAAAATTTCCTCCGACAATTTCGTTGCCTCAACGCTATCATCATTTGGGTCAAGCCCGCGCTCATTCATCAGACGTTTGCTGATGGTCTCGGTGAGCTCATCAACCTCGTGCTGGTACTTCTCGCGTATCTCGTCACGCTCATGCATGCGCTCCCACGCCTCCGACAGCAGCACGTCACGATGCTCTTGCAGGGCTTTGCGCCGCCTGGTGTTGGCGGCTTTCGATTTGCCGCCGCTTTTCAGCGACCGCAAGGCTTCAACGCCCTTCTTCCTGACCTCCTCAATCGTTTTCAGTACAGGCTTTTTCTCCTTTTCCGCTTTCTCCGCCTCCTTAATCAGCTTGCCCAGCTCGTCAACCTCTGCCTGGCTGCCAATCGCCAGGTCTCGGTTCTGCGACTGCTCCGCCACTTTCAGCTTCTTGCGGGCATCCGACAGCATCGCCTTCAGCTCCGCCGCCGTCTTGCCCTGCCCACGCTTGCGCACGTCGGCCACGGCCTTGTCGGCAATGTTGCGCTCATGCTGCGCCTCGACTGCCGCAGTTACTGTTGATTGCGGTTGGGCTGGCTCTTGTTGGGCTGGCTCTGCGCCATTGCTTCCAGTAGCATCGCCAGCTTGCGGCTCTGCTGCGAATAACGTTTCTCCATATTTCTTCAGTGTTGATTTTAATAAATTAGTAGCAATTTCATCCTTAGTCTCGGCACGCCCCGAGAACAAATCCATTTGACCTGCGTTGGCGTCGATAGCACGCTCGTTATACTTGAGCATCGTTTCACGAAAGTCAATCGTGCCACGCTTGTCAAGCAGTCGCGCCAACAACTCCACCGTCAAGCCGTACACCTCGGCTGGTGTGCGCTGTTTCTCATCCCACATGTCGGGCTTGCGCAAGAAACTCTCCAGCTTCTGGTCGCTCTTGCCACTCTCGCCTGCACGCGCCTGATAAACCAGCTTGATAGCATCGCTTAACTCCTTAGCCAGCGAGTAGTCACCCAGCGACGCATTGCGCAACAGCACAGGCGCCGCCATCACCACCTTCTCTCGCACGTCGGTCATGGTGAAGTTCTCACCCTTCTGCGCCAACACGCGTATCGACTCGGGCTCCAGCACCGACCCCAGCACAAAGTTCATCACCAGGTCTTTGCCCTCACCACTCAAGCCACCACCGTCCATCAACTTAGCCACGTCGTTCTGATTGATGATACCCTCGGCAACCATGATGTCAATCACGTTCTTCACAGCCTTCGGGTTGCTGGCAAACTCGGCAAAGCGCTCAAACGCCTCCATCTCGCCAGCAATCTTGGCACGCGCCTCGGCGCTCGCAGTCTCACTGATAGTCACCGCCTTGTTGGTGTTGTTCTGCGACTTCTTGTCGTCGCGGTTGTAACGGTCAAACTCCTTGGGCGTATAAGGCACGTCGCGGTCAAGCTCCACACTGACGCGCGGATGCCGCATGCCTGCCACATCCTTGCGTGCACCGCCAATCTTCTCGCCAAAGTCGTCAATCTTGCCCGTGTCCGTGCTTGCCTTCAACTTTCCTTTGCCTTTCCCCTTGCCGTCCCCAGATTTTTCCGTACCTTTGCCAGTGGAAACGTCGCTTGATGGTAAAGTCACCCCATCAGCCAGCCTTTGCTGGTCCGAGGAAGGAGTTGTTAAAGTTCCTTGGGACGACTTTCCTTTTTCTTTTTCAGACTTCCTTGTATCAAAGGCAGTTACTACCCAATTTCCGCTTTCGTGAATATTACCTTTGTTATCATGATACACTTTCTTAATGATAACACGATAGCCGTCTTTCTCAATAGATGCCTTGTATTTACCACCACGAACAATATCGCCATTTTTGATTACGTCATCAATGACTGCCATTGCCTTGTCTATCGAAGAAAAATCGCCAAGCCGTTCAATGTGCTTGTCAATGATATGGTCAAGCCCCTCTTTTTCCTCACGACTGCCCCAAGGCAAGTCAACATCGCCAAGTTCACTATTGTGGAATACAGCCTTAGCAACACCACCACGTTTCTTGGTTAGCCATGCCGCTGCTTCTCTTGCCTTACCCTTAAAAGCGTCGTATATGTCACCGAAAACACCCTTGCCAACAGGCTTGGGCTCCTTTCCTCCTTGCTCCTCACCCAGTCCGCGACGTTCAAGTTCCTTATCGACCACATCAAGCAGTGCCTGGCGGAAATCTCGACTCACCGCGTTGTTTGCCTTGTCAGCCTCTTCTACATATTTCGCCAGGTTCTTCCTGCCAGCCTCAACCTCCGCATCGCTCATCCGCTGGATGATCTTTTCAAGCGACTCCACAGCGGCATCCTTGTACTCCTTTACAAACGTTGCCTTGCTTTGCGAGTCAGGTGCTTGTATGTCAATATCGAGCAGCGTGTTGAAAAAGTACTCGTCATTGGAACCTAGTTTGTCATACTGGGCAAGTCGTTCAAAGAAATCAGCCTCCGCCCTAAACCATTGTTCCTCCTGCCAGAGCTTCTCCAACCGCTCGGCAACCTCAAGGTCATGCCCGCCCACGCGCATCGCCTCCTCACCACAGATATGCAAAAAAACACCGCTCGACTTATTCAAGTCAAGCGGTGATTTTTGCGATGTCGGGGTGACTAGATTCGAACTAGCGACCCCACGCCCCCCAGACGTATACTCTAACCGGACTGAGCTACACCCCGATCGCGCTTCGCAAAACAGATATGCTGTTCGCTAAAGCGGTGCAAAGTTAATACTGATTTTGGTGCTGACCAAATTTTTTAGCATTTTTTTACTCTTTATTTTTTCAAAAGGGCATTTGCTGCAGGTTTCACCACGTGCCGTCAAGCATTGACGGTGATGGCTGGCGCGATGCGGTCGCTGCCCTTGACGAACTGCCCCAGTGAGAAAACGCCACGCAAGTTAACATCAGAATCGAGCAGCAAGATGTCGGCATCCTTGCCGCGCTGCAACGACCCCTTGCGGTCATAGATGCCCATGATGCGTGCGGGTGTCTCGCTTGCCATGCGCACGGCGTCGCCTAGCGGCACATCAACAACGCGCACCATCGTCTTGATGAGGCGATCCATAGTGGCGATGCTGCCTGCCAGTGCCGAGCGGTCGGACAACTTGCAGACTCCATCCTCGATAATCACACGGGGGTCAAAAGCATGCTCACTATCGCTGTCGGTCACCGCCAAAGCGTCGGTCACCAGTGCGGTGCCTTCCACACCCTTGATGTGGTAAACCAGACTCAGCAAGGTTGACGGCACATGTATGCCATCGGCAATGACCTCGACAGCCATATTGTCCATCAGATAGACACTCTCGACAGTGCCCGCGTGCTTGAACTCGCGCACATTGTGAAATCCTGGCATGCCGTTATAGAAGTGCGTCGCCAGCGAGTAGCCGGCATCATAAGCCGCTTTCACGTCGGGATATTCGGCAGCGGTGTGCCCGATGGCAGCCACAATGCCCTTGCCCGTGATGTAACGCCCCATCTCGATGGAGCCAGGCAACTCGGGAGCTGCATCCCAACGCCGCATGCACTCAAAGTCCTCGACGATGTGGGTATACTCTTGCACGTCGGGGATGCGAATCACCTCAGGCATCTGTGCACCGGCACGGCTGGGGTTAAAGTATGGTCCCTCCATATGCATACCCACGATGGTGCTAGACGGGTCACGCATCAGCTCGTCGCAGGTAGCGCAGGCACGCTCCATCATGTCGATGGGCGACGACGACAGGGTGGCATAGATGGCTGTGGTGCCGTGACGCAGGTGCGTCTGTGCGGCATTGATGAACGCCTCGGGCGTGCATTCCTGAAAATCGCTGCCGCCACCGCCATGGCAATGCATATCGATGCCACCTGGCACCACATGCATCCCGTGGGCATCAATGCGTTTGTCCATGCCCTCGATTTGGTGGCTGCTCTTAGTTACCTCCTTGATGCGGCTGTCCTCAATCACCACCGAGCCACCATTGACCCATCCCTCGGGTGTGAGCACATGACCATTATAGATTTGCGTCAACATCGGATAGCTGAAGTTTTTGTGTTGGTTTTTTTTGCATCGTTTGTCCTCGTGCGGCAATATCCAAACTCACTTGCTATTGCGCTCACCGAACTGCAAATTTCACCTATTTTACTACAGACTGCAAATTTACTAACATTTTTAATAAATCGTTCCATATTGACATATTTTTTTTGATTTATTGACACTTATTTAGGGCAAACGGCACTTGTGGCGCCGATGTGCCGCACAATTTTGGTCTTTGTTTTTGGCTTGTTGGTCAATGAGATTAGGCGATTGGTCACGAAGTGGCACTTTGGGGCTTTTACAGGTCATTTTTTTTGATTTCCTTTGTATCGACAATTTCGTCGATTATTTAATTATTAATAACAGCATTAGCTTTATGAAAAAGACCTTAGCACTACTCCTGACCTGTCTGGTGCTGACTTCATGCGCCAGCCATCGCCATCACCATGGCGACCGTGACTTCCGTGACCGTCCCGAGGATTTTGACCCCAACCGGCGGCCCGACTACGACAACAACCGTCCACCCATGGGCAGGGAATACAGCGACGTGAAAGGCAAACGCCAGATGAACGTGCGCGGCGGCCAGCTCTATGAAGCCAACGGTGTTTATTACCGCCAAGTGAACGATGGAGGCAACACCCGCTATCGCGTGGTGGGCTATCGTGACGAGCGCAAATAATCGCGCCAGTCATCTGACTGATTTTTTTAATAACCATAATTCAACAACACGTGACATGAAAAAGATTGTTTTGACACTAGCAGTCGCCCTGGTGAGCACCATGATGCTGACCGCACAGCCGCCTCAATGCGGCAACGATGAGCAGCGCCCACCTATGGCCCCCGAAAAGATGGTTGAGCAGCGCGTTGAACGCCTTGACAAGGAGTTGAGCCTGAGCGACTATCAAAAGCAAGAAATCTCCAAGATTTACAAGCAGGAGATGGAAAACATGAAGCCGGATGCCCCTGCCCCTGAAAAAGACGGCAAAAAGGAGCGTCCCGACGATGCCGCCATGAAGGCTCATCACGAGAAAATGAAAGCCCAGCACGAAGCCACCGAGGCACAAGTTGAGGCATTGCTCACCGATGAGCAAAAGACCAAGTATGCCGAGATGAAGAAGCGTCACGACCGTCCAGGCGGACACGGCAAGCATCATGGCATGCGCGGTGGCGACCAAATGGGTGGCCCGCAAGGCAATGGTTGTGGCTGCTGCTGCAACAAGGGCGACAGGCGGCCCGAACCGCCCACGCAGGCAGCTGGCAAAAACAACTGAAAAGTGACGCGCACGGTGCGCACCGCACCATCACGCACTTGAGACGAACAAGCTGCCACAATGTGAACAGATACTTAATCGTGTGTGTGTTTTGAATGAGGGGGGACGATGCTGTTGAAGCAGTAGCCCCCCTTTTTCAATGCACAATATAAGCAGATTTTTGAGTGAGCAGGCTGTTGGCATTTAGCTTGTTTTTCCATAATTTGCTCACGCTCGACTATAAAAACAAGCTTTTATTGTGCTCGCTTAATCGCAAATTTCCATAATTTGCTCACGCTCGACTATAAAAACAAGTTCTTATTGTGCTCGCTTAATCGCAAATTTTACTAACTTTGCGCCCATTATTGAAGAAAATGACCAAAAATTGAATATGGATAAGAAAATCGTGTTGAGCGGCATCAGGCCGACGGGACAGCTGCATCTGGGCAATTACCTGGGCGCACTAGGCAACTTTGTGAAATTGCAGAATGATGGCAACTATGATGCCTACTACTTCATTGCCGACCTGCACGCACTCACCACCAACCCCGACCCACAGGAGCTGCATGCCAACGTGCGGCACATCCTTGCCGAGTATCTGGCTGCCGGACTAGACCCTGAAAAGTCCACCCTGTTTGTGCAGAGCGACATCCACGAAATTCCCGAGATGTACCTGCTGCTCAATATGCATGTGGGCATTGGTGAGCTGATGCGAACCGCTGCCTTCAAGGACAAGGCACGCAAAGCGCTGGGCATCACCACTGCCAGCGACGACGATGACGAAGACGTCGCCAAAGAGATTATCGGTGCCAGCACCAACAAGCGTGTCAACGCCGGACTGCTCACCTACCCCACGCTGATGGCTGTGGACATCTTGATTCAGCAGGCTGACTTTGTGCCAGTGGGCAAGGACCAGGAACAGCACCTGGAACTCACTCGCCGCTTTGCCCGCCGTTTCAACTCGTTCTACAAGACCGACTACTTCAAGGAGCCGAAAAACTTCAACTTCGGCGGAGAGCCAGTCAAGGTGCCAGGCCTAGATGGCAGCGGCAAGATGGGCAAGAGCGAGGGTAACTGCCTCTATCTGGTTGACGACGAGAAGACCATCCGCAAAAAGGTGATGCGTGCCGTGACCGACGGCGGTCCCACCGAACCCAACCAGCCCATGGCAGAACCTGTGAAAAACTTGTTCACCATCCTCAAGCTGGTGGGCACGCCCGACAAGGTGCAATATTTCACCGACGCCTACAACAACTGCTCCATTCGCTACGGTGATTTGAAGAAGGAGATTGCCGAGGACATTGTGGCAATCACCACTCCCATACGCGAGCGCATCATCGACATTGAGAACGACAGTGCCTACTTGCGTCGCGTGCTAGAAATGGGTGCCGAGAAGGCACGCACACGCGCTGCCAAGACACTAGCCGACGTGCGCGACATCATGGGCTTCAAGCCGTTCTGACCGGCTAGCCATCAACAGCTAACACCAATCAGGTGGACTCATCTTAAATGATGAATCCACCTGATTGGCATAGATGGGTTGCTGTGTGCGAAGTTCTTTCCTTATCACTTGCCGCGCAACTCACTGATGAGCTGTGCCACACCCACGGTGGCTGGCTGCTGAATGACGTGTACCCATTCGGGCACAGATGCGGGATGCGGGTCGATGTAATAAATGGGGGTGCCACGCTTCACATACTGGATGAGTGCCGCCGCCGGATAAACGACCAGCGAGGTGCCTATGACCACAAAGATGTCGGCTTGCAACACCTCTTGAACGGCGGCATCCATGTTGGGCACCGCCTCGCCAAAGAACACGATGTGAGGGCGCACGGGGTCGCCATAGGGGTCGCGCGTGTCCACACTCGTTTCCAACCCCTTGTCGGTGAGTTGGTCGCAAGGCAGCTTGTAAACGCGCTCGGGATGCTTGAGAGACTCAACCTTCATCAGCTCGCCATGCAAGTGCAACACGTGGCTGCTGCCAGCGCGTTCGTGCAAGTCATCGACATTTTGTGTAATGACACGCACATCAAAGTCTTGCTCCAAATCCACCAGTCCCAGGTGGGCAGCATTGGGTTTCACGCCCTGGCACTGGATGCGCCGCTCGTTATAGAACCGATGAATCAGCGCAGGGTCTGCCAAAAATCCCTCGTGGCTTGCCACCTGCTGCACAGGATATTGTTCCCACAGTCCGCCAGCATCACGAAAGGTAGAGATACCGCTCTCGGCACTGATGCCAGAGCCTGTTGATATCACTAATTTCTTTTTCTCCATTGTCTTACGGTTGTTGATGGTTAGTAGTTCTAGTTATTTAAAATCGATATGACACTATTTTTTGCCGTCAAGCTTGTCCTTGAGCTCCGCCTCAAAGATGTCGCGGGCGACCAAGCGATAGTGCGGATAGTAGGCTGCCCGATATTCGTCGCTATGGCTCAGTGCATAGTCGCCCACGCCTAGCATAGCGGCTATGGCTGTGCTATCCTCGTTGTAGCTCGGCAACTGCAAATGCATGTCGCTGATGACCTGCTGTATGCCCTGCCAGCGTTGCCGCCACTTATCGACTGACGGATGCTCAAGCTGCGCACTGCGGACAAAGGCATCGTTTAGGGCAGAGAGGCTGATGCGGCCTTCGGCAACGGCACGCAAATTGATGCGGTAATACTGGCTATCGAGTCCACAGGGCTCATAAAGCAGCGATGATAGCGAATCCATGTCCAAACCGCTGACCTCGGCGGTGAGGTTTGCACGCGCCTGCGACGGTTCATCAACCATGTGCTCAGGCCCCATATAATCTTGAAAGCAGTTCTTGTAGATGTCGATGAGGCGCGATTGCGGATATTGCTGCAACTGGCGCTGAACCATGTCGCGCACACGCGACGCATCATCAGGTGCCATCGAGCTGCCCGTGGGTGTGCACCCCAGCAGCAACAGGCTTAACATCAAGCAAACTAGGTGTTTCATTTTAAATTTTAGCCTCTACTGGTTTTAAAAATTTAAAAGGCTAAAGGGAGTGTACATTGTCTCCCTCCCTTTAGCCTTTTTATTATGAAAGTTGTCGTGTGGCTTATGCCTTGCCGTCACTGCCCAGCACCTCGATGATTTTGTGCTTGTACAGTTTCTCCATCTCGTCACGGGCGGGACCCAGATACTTGCGGGGGTCGAAGTACTCGGGATGCTCGTCAAAGGTGAGTCGGATGGCTGCGGTCATTGCCAAGCGGCTATCGCTATCGATGTTGATTTTGCAGACAGCGCTCTTAGCGGCACGGCGCAACTGCTCCTCGGGGATACCAACGGCATCGGGCATCTTGCCACCATGAGCGTTGATGATGTCCACATACTCCTGGGGTACTGATGATGAACCGTGAAGCACGATGGGGAAGCCAGGCAACTTCTTCTCGATAGCCTCGAGCACGTCAAATGCCAGGGGCGGCGGGATGAGCTTGCCCGTCTGCGGGTCACGTGTGCACTGCTCGGGTTTGAACTTATAGGCACCGTGGCTAGTACCGATGCTGATGGCGAGCGAGTCGCAACCTGTGCGGGTCGAGAAGTCGATGACCTCCTCGGGCTTGGTGTAGTGCGATTCCTCGGCACTCACCTCATCTTCCACGCCAGCCAGAACGCCCAGCTCAGCCTCGACGGTCACATCAAACTGGTGAGCATATTCCACCACCTGCTTGGTCAGGGCGATATTCTCCTCATAGGGCAGCGCTGAGCCGTCGATCATCACTGATGAGAAGCCAAAGTCCACACAAGACTTGCAGAGCTCAAAGCTGTTGCCGTGATCCAGATGGAGCACGATTTGGGGATTTTCCCATCCCAGCTCTTTAGCATATTGCACAGCACCCTCTGCCATATAGCGCAGCATGGTCTGGTTGGCATACTTGCGTGCGCCGCTCGACACTTGCAGAATGACCGGAGACTTGGTGTCGGCTGAAGCCTTGATGATGGCTTGCAGCTGCTCCATGTTGTTAAAGTTGAAAGCGGGGATGGCATAGCCGCCATCGATAGCCTTGGCAAACATCTCTCGTGTGTTCACGAGGCCTAAATCCTTATAATTTACCATAATTTGAAATATATTTTTAATAAACGTTTATTTCTCAATGCGCAAAGGTAGTCACTTTTTTAGTGAAACGCAACACATTGGGCGATTATTTTAAAAGCCAGGCTCGGATTGCTTTTTTTTTAACCTTAATCATTAACCATTAAAAGGTCTGCATATCCACCAAGTGCTTGTAGGAGCCGTTGGCAGCCATGAGTTGCTGGTGGGTGCCACGCTCGATGATGGCACCATCTTGCATCACACAAATCAGGTCGGCATTGCGTATGGTTGACAACCGGTGGGCAATGACCAGCGTGGTGCGACCCTGCATCAGGTTGTCTAACGCCTCCTGCACCAGGTGTTCGCTCTCGGTATCAAGTGCCGATGTCGCCTCGTCGAGAATCAAGATGGGCGGATTCTTGAGTATGGCACGAGCAATGCTGATGCGCTGCCGCTGACCACCACTCAGTTTGCAACCGCGGTCACCAATGTTGGTGTCAAATCCTTGCTCGCTTGCCATGATAAAGTCGTAGGCATTGGCGATGCGGGCAGCGTGCTCAACTTGTTCGCGCGAGGCATGCTCAACGCCAAAGGTGATGTTGTTATAGAACGAGTCGTTAAACAAGATGGCTTCTTGGTTCACGTTACCCATCAAAGCCCGCAGGTCGGCTATGCGGAATTGGCGAATGTCGATACCGTCGATGGTGATGCTGCCTTGCTGCACATCATAGAATCGGGGCAACAGGTCGGCGAGCGTGGTCTTGCCACTGCCGCTCTGTCCCACCAGCGCCACCGTCTGCCCCCGTTTGATGTCGAGCGACACATCGTTGATAACCCACGTCTCGCCATAGCGGAAGCTCACATGGTTGTATGCAATGCCCTGCGACATCTGCGTCAGCTGCACGGGTTGCACAGGGTCTTTAATGGGATTCTCAGCATTCAGAATCTTGTCGATGCGCTGCATCGATGCCAAGCCTCGCTGTATGTTATAGGATGCCTTCGACAAATCTTTGGCGGGATTGATGATGCTATAGAAGATGACCATATAATAGATGAACTTGGGCGCAGTGATGCTGCTATAGCCGCCCAAGATCAGCGAACCGCCAAACCACAACACGATGGCAATGGTGAGCGTGCCCAAAAATTCGCTCATGGGATGTGCAAGCTCATAACGCCTGTTCATGCGGGTGACGATGGTGCGGTAATGCTCATTCTCGTCCTCGAAGCGGCGACGCACCTTGTCCTCGGCATTAAACGCCTTGACAATGCGCAAACCGCCGATGGTCTCCTCGATGTTGCTCAGCAGCACGCCCCACTGGTTCTGTCCCTCAAGCGACACTCGCTTGAGCCGCTTTCCCACCGTGCCCATCACCCAGCCGGCAACGGGCAACAGCACCAGCACAAACACCGTGAGTTGCCAGCTTACCACAATCATCATGGTCAGGCAGGCAATAATCATGATGGGATTTTTAAACATCATGTCAAGCGATGCCATGATGCTGTTTTCGACCTCGGTCACGTCACCGCTCATGCGTGCCATCACATCACCCTTGCGCTCGTTGCTGAAGAAAGCGATGGGCAGCGACAACATCTTGCTATAAATTTGATTGCGGATGTCGCGCACCACACCCGTGCGAATGGGAATCATGAAAAAGGCACTCATATAGGCGCTGCCCGTCTTCAATGCAGTCATCACCACCAGCGCGGCAGCGATGCAAGCCAGTGCCACAGACTGACCGTAACGCTGAATGATGCATTGCACATAATAATAGAAGTCGTTGACCACCACATCTTTGACACTGGCACTGCCCCATGGCATGAAGCTATAGGTGTTGGTGTTGATGCCAAATAGCATCTCCAAGATGGGAATAATCAACGCAAACGAGAACAGCGTGAGGAACGCTGCCAGCACGTTGAACAAGATGTTCAGTGCCAGATACCTCTTGTAAGGCGGCACAAAGCGGGCTAACAGTTTGAAAAATCCTTTCATCGTGCGGCAAAGATAGTGCTTTTTAACCGATAAATCATGATGTGGCACCTACAAATTTTCACGACCCTGAACACGCATGCCGGCAACACATCCATTTTGCGATATCATTTTTTTCATTTTTTATCGTCAATTGGTGTTTACCTTTATCCACCATGGGGTATAAAAAAGTATCAGGACTCAATTTTTTAACCCGATATGTTTAGACAATTTGCACTCATTCTCCTGCTCATTGCCTGGTCACTGGGTTTTGTGGCATGCCACAGCGACCAAGAGCGAACCACCCATGTGCCAAAAGATACCGCAGGCGACATCGCCACAGTTGCCGACATCCCCATCATCAGTGGCGGTGGGCGCGAGCCGGCACCGTCTGGCTCGTGGGCGCACTACTTGCAACATCTACCACTGAAGCCACAAGATTATCCCGTGCATTTGTGGAACGGCAAGACCGTGCCCGACCGCGCGGCGCACATGCGTGCCTATCGCGTGGTTAACATGGACATCGACCCACAGGACCTGCAACAGTGCGCCGATGCCATCATCCGCTTGCGTGCCGAATGGCTATACGGTCTTAAACGCTACTGCGACATTAAGTTTCACTTCACCAACGGCTTTGTTGCCGACTACGACAAATGGGCTCACGGATACCGCATACGCCTCAATCCTGAACAAACACACTGCACTTGGTATCGCGCCAACACCGACACCGACTACAGTTACGCTACCTTTCGACAATATTTGCTCACTGTGTTCACCTATGCCGGCACAGCATCTCTCTACAAAGAGCTAGCGCCCGTTGAGGGCGAGGCGCGAGCGGGCGACGTGCTCATCCACCCTGGATTTCCAGGGCACGCTGCCGTCATTGTGGACCACATTACCTATGATGATGGCAAGCGACATGCCTATTTGCTGGCACAGAGCTGGATGCCCGCACGCGAGATTGCCGTCTATCCTGCTTTTAACTGGGCGACTGGCAAGGGCGAGACCTGCAACCAGCAGCTTTTTCCTTACTACGACCCTGCCGTTACCGACAGCATCCACACACGTTCCTACCCATTTGACGTCAAGCGCGACTTGCGGCGGTTCAAAGACTAAATCTCATCATTTTTGATTTTCTCAATAAAAAGTGCTACCTTTGCCGCGAGTGTAGAAAATTTACTGTTAAATCTCCATCAATAAAGGAACTAAAATCATGAACCAACTCTCTGACCGCATCAATGCATTGGCACCCAGTGCCACCCTCGCCATGTCACAAAAGAGCAGCGAATTGCGCGCGCAGGGCATCGACGTGATTAACTTGTCGGTGGGTGAACCCGATTTCTTCACGCCCGACCACATCAAGGCAGCCGCCAAACAAGCCGTTGACGACAACTTCTCGTTCTACTCGCCTGTGCCTGGCTACCTATCCTTGAGAAAAGCCGTTAGCGAAAAGCTCAAATGCGAAAACGGACTCGACTATGCGCCCGAACAGATTGTTGTGGGCAACGGTGCCAAGCACGAGCTTTGCAATGCCGTGATGGCACTGGTCAACCCTGGCGATGAGGTTATCATCCCCACCCCCGCATGGGTCAGCTATGTGCAAATGGTAAACCTGACTGGCGGCAAGAGCGTGTTGCTGCCTGCCACCATGGAGCAACACTTCAAGGTCACAGCACAGCAGCTCGAAGAAGCCATCACGCCAAAGACCAAGCTAGTCATCATTTGCTCGCCCAGCAACCCCAGCGGTGCCATCTACAACCGCGACGAGCTTAAAGCCATTGCCAACGTGCTGGCACGTCACCCGCAAGTGATGGTCATTGCCGATGAGATTTATGAGCACATCAATTATGTGGGACAACACCAATCACTGGGTCAATTCACTGAAATTCGCGACCAGGTGATTATTGTGAACGGCGTTTCCAAGTCGTATGCCATGACGGGCTACCGCATTGGCTACATTGCCGCACCGCTCTGGGTCGCCAAAGCCGTCACCAAGCTGCAAGGCCAGTACACCAGCGGTGTGTCGTCAATCGCACAGAAAGCCGCCGAGGCTGCCTACAATGGCCCGCAAGAGTGTGTTGAAGAGATGCGGCAAGCCTTCCAGCGTCGCCGCGACCTGATTGTCGGCCTGTTGCAACAGATTCCTGGCCTAGAAATCGATATGCCCGATGGCGCATTTTATGCGTTCCCGCGCGTTGAATACTACTTTGGCAAGCGCAATGGCGACACGGTCATCAACGATGACAACGACCTCGCCCTTTATCTGCTCAACGAGGCCCACGTTGCCACGGTGGCAGGCAGTGCTTTCTGCTGCCCAGGCTACATCCGTCTGAGCTATGCCACCAGCGACGAGAATCTGCGCACCGCAGCAGCACGCATTGCCGAAGCTCTCGCAAAGTTGGCATAACCCTTGCTCTTGCAACGCAAGACACGACACCAACAGCAATGGTGCGACCATCCCTCTGGTTGCGCCATTGTTGCTTTTTTTTAACCACGGCACATCACCGTTTGTCGCACAAAATCATTACCTTTGCGGCCGTGAAAGCAGTTGACGAGCAATATATGGCGCGAGCGTTGCAGCTGGCGCGTTTGGGTGCGGGACACGTGTCGCCCAACCCTATGGTGGGAGCAGTGATTGTGTGCGATGGCATCATCGTTGGTGAGGGATGGCATCGCCAGTTTGGCGAGGGGCATGCCGAGGTGAATGCTATTGCCAGTGTCAACGACCCCAGTGTGCTCAGCCGCAGCACATTGTATGTGACGCTTGAGCCCTGCTCACACTATGGCAAAACGCCACCGTGCGCACAACTCATCATCGACAAGGGCATAGCGCGAGTGGTAGTGGGCACACTCGACCCGTTCGACAAAGTGTCGGGACGGGGTGTAGCCATGTTGCGAGAGGCTGGTGTTGACGTGACGGTGGGTGTGCTTGAAGATGAATGTCGCGCACTAAATCGCCGCTTCATGACCGCCCACACCACACATCTGCCCTGGGTGCAGCTCAAGTGGGCGCAGACCGCCGACGGGTATATCGCCGCACTGCCCACAGCCGACGAAAATCCGCTACACATCTCCTCGCCCGTCACCATGCGGCTCATGCACCGGCAGCGTGCCTTGTGCGACGCTATTGTTGTCGGAGCCACCACAGCCCGCATCGACAATCCTGCGCTCACCGTGCGTCAATGGCCTGGGCGCAACCCGTTGCGCGTGGTGCTTGACCGACGGTTGACCATGCCAAACGATTGTCGCCTGCTGACCGACGGTGGCAAGACCATCGTCTATAACGCCATCAAAAACGACGACCGTGGTCCCGTGACGTGGGTGCAGCTTGACACCACCGCCCCACGCACTTGGCTGAGCGACCTGTACAGCCGCGGCATCACCAGCGTGATGGTCGAGGGCGGAGCCAACGTGTTGCAGCAGCTCATCGACTCGAGCAACTGGAACGAGGCGCGAATCGAGGTCAGCAAGCGCCGTGTGGGCGATGGCACCCTAGCACCACAACTGGTGGGCGGCACACTGCTGGAGCAGTTTAGCGTCGGCGAAAACGACATTTTCATCTTCGGCAACAAAGTTTCGGCTTCAAAATCACGTTAAAAAGGTGTAAAAAACGGCCATTTATCGTTTATTATCTTTAACTGTTGCGGTTAATTCGTGCCGAAGTAGTACCTTTACGGGCTGAAAAAAGAGGGTCGCCGACCGCAAAAACGTTAAAAATGCCGCTCATGACCCGATTTTTTTGTAATTTTGCAGTTTAGCAATCATAACAACAAACGTTACTGTATCATAAGTAATAGACCAGATGACGACAAAAAATTGGCCATACCACCTGCTGATAGCAGCGGCAATGGTGCTGAGCCTGATGGCAGTGGCATCGTGCAACAAGGACGATGACGACGACGATGTCTATACCTATAGCGAAAGCGAGATGACAACCCTCATCACCGCCTTTGGCCTACAAGAGAATGACAACGTGATGGACAACCTGGACTCGGTGTTCTTCACAGTTGATGTCGATAACGGACTCATCTACAACGCCGACTCGCTGCCCGTGGGCACCAACGTGACCAAACTGGTGGCTACAATCGACTTTATGAACACGGTGAGCAGTGCCGTGTTCACCATCAAGGGTGGCACCTTGCAAAAGGACACCACCATCAACTACTCGACCTCGTCAACCGACAGCATCGACTTTACCGGTAACGTGAAGTTGACAGTCACCTCATACGACCAATCTTACGTCAAAGTATATGACGTGAAAGTGAACGTGCACAAGATGGAGCCCGACAGCATGATGTGGAACTTGGATTGGCGTCGTGATTTGCCTGGCGCTACCGACAATGTCATCACCAGCAAAACCGTGTTGCAGGGCAGCACCTACCGCTGCCTGGTGCATAATGGCGACAGCTATGTGTTGTCATCAGCCACTGAGCCCAACCAAGAAACTTGGGAAAAGCAAACCGTGTCGTTCTCGTTCACACCGCAGGTGACTTCGCTCACAGCCAATGACAACTATTTATACATACTAGACACCGACGGCGAGCTATACAGTTCAGAGGACGGCATCACGTGGAGCGACTGCAACGAGCAGTGGTACAGCATCGTGGGCGGTTATGAGGACCGTGTGCTGGGCATCTGGACTGACGGCTCAGCATATTATCACGACGAATACCCGCTGCGCGACGGTTTTGCACCAACCCCTGTTGAAGACGGTTTCCCCATCACAGGGTCATCGCAACTGGTTCACGCCGACAACAGTTGGGTGGTGACCAGCCAGTCGATGATGGTGGGTGGCTTGAACAAAAATGGCTATATGGTGAGCGATGTGTGGGGCTATGATGGTGCCAGGTGGGGACAAATCAACGATGACCACTCAGACACCTTGCCCGAGTTGGCAGGAGCCACGTTGTTCCCCTATTACACCTACACGAACTTGAGCGGCACGTTGCGCTACAAGAAGCACGTGACATGGTTTATTGTGGGCGGCACGCTAGCCGATGGCTCGCTGAACAAAGTGGTTTACACGTCAAACAACCAGGGCATCAACTGGACAGTTGCCGACACCGCTTGTCAGATGGCAAATCACATCCCACTGTTTACCGGAGCGCAAGCCTACGTCAACTTTGAGACGCTATATGCCACCACGTCATCGTCGGCACCGCGACGTGTGTCGTCGGTTGTCACATCATGGCCGTGCCCCTACATCTACCTGTTTGGCGGCTACGACAGAGATGGCGATGCGCTGCCGTTTGTTTGGCGCGGCGTTTATACACGCATGACATTCTATCCACTGTACTAACTAGCAGCGCATGAAGAGGATAGCACTCATAGCAACCCTAATCATCATAACTGCGGCAATGCCCGCGGTGGCACAGTCCTACAAATACGAGGTGGGACCATCGCTGGGCATGACTGGCTATCTGGGCGATGTGAACAATAGCAACCTGTTCAAGCACCCAGGTGTGACCATTGGCGGTTTGTTCCGTTATGTGCATAACAGCCGCTGGGCGTTCAAAGCCAACCTCAATTATGCCACTATCAGCGGCAATAGCAAAGACATCGAGACGGTGTTCCCCAACGGCGAGCAATATGACTTCAAGTCCAACTTGTTTGATTTGGGCTTGACAGCCGAGTTTAACTTCTTGAACTATGGCAAAGGCCCGCTATACAAGAAATACAAGCCCATCAGCCCCTATATGGTAGCTGGCGTGGGCTTCGTGTTCGCCATTTGCGACGGTCACAACGCTGCCTCGTTCACCATTCCCATTGGTGCAGGCGTGAAATACAAGTTCAAGGACCGCTTGAACTTGGGGCTTGAGTTCACCATGCGCAAGGAGTTCAGCGACCGCATCGACAATTTGAGCGACCTGTATGGCATTAAGCACTCGTTCTCAAAGAACACCGACTGGTACTCGTTTGTGACACTGAGTGTGACCTATGAGTTTGGCAAGCGGTGCGTGCGTTGCAACTATATTGAGTGATTGAACTATAACACAACTAAAGAGCAGGATGTCCTATAACGACCAAATAAAAGAACTTGACGCGAGCCGCATACCACAGCACGTTGCCATCATTATGGACGGCAATGGCAGGTGGGCAAAGCTGCACGGTCAGGAACGCTCATTCGGACACGAGAGCGGGGTCGCCACAGTGCGGCAAGTGACCGAGGTGGCGAGCGAGATGGGTGTCAAATTCCTGACACTCTACACGTTCTCGACCGAGAACTGGAATCGCCCACAGGACGAGGTGGACGCACTGATGAACCTGGTGGTGGTGTCTATCGAGAAGCAGACCCCTGACCTGATTAAGAACAACGTGCGCCTGACCGCAATTGGCGACTTGGGCCGCATGCCACAATATGCCGCCGACCGCCTGCGCAAGTGCATGGCAGACACCAGCGTGTGCACGGGCATGGTGCTTTGCCTGGCCCTGAGCTACTCGTCGCGCTGGGAAATCGTCGAGGCTTGCCGCGCCATGGCACGCGAAGCCGTTGCCGGCACGCTCAATCCCCAGGACATCGACAGTGACGTACTGAGCGCACACTTGACCACGTGCGACATGCCCGACCCCGACTTGCTTATACGCACGGGCGGTGACCTGCGCGTGAGCAACTACCTGCTGTGGCAGATCGCCTACAGCGAGCTTTATTTTTCATCAAAATATTGGCCCGATTTCACTAAGGAGGACTTCGTTGCGGCGATTGCCGACTATCAGGCACGCGAACGCCGCTATGGTAAAACGAGCGAACAGGTAAAAGAGACTAATGAAGATTAATGCAGCAAATATCCGCCGTGCTGTGGCAACGCTGGTGACCGTGGCGTCGCTAGCCACCGCCACCAGTGCCCAAGAGACGAGAACCGTCAACGACACCATCTACAATCCTAAGATTGTCTTCACCGGCGTGCCCACCAAGTACGAGATTGCCGGCATCCGCGTCGAGGGCGTGGACAACTACGAGGACAACATGGTCATTGGCTACAGCGGCCTTGCCGTGGGTCAGCGCATCGACATCCCTGGCGACGACCTCAAGGCTGCCGCCAAGCGCTTCTGGCGACAAGGGCTGTTCTCCAAGGTGCAGATTGCCGTGGACAAGATTTATGGCGACCAGGCATGGCTGGTGTTTAACCTGCGCCAGCAGCCCCGCGTGTCGCAAATCAACTATAACGGCATGAAGGGCGGCGAGAAAAAAGACATCGAGCAGCGGCTAGGATTCCAAATCGGCAGCCAGATGACGCCCAACATTGCAGACCGCATCGAGCAAATTGTTGAAAAATACTATGCCAACAAGGGCTTCGAAAAAGCCACTTGCAAGGTGGAACAACAGCCCGACCTGAGCAAGCAAAACGAGGTGATTGTCAACATCAACGTGGACAAGCACGACAAAATCAAGGTTCACAAAATCTACTTCGAGGGCAACCAGGTGCTGAGCGACGGCAAGCTCAAACGCACCATGAAGAAGACCAACGAGAAGAAGAGCCTGTGGAAACTCTTTAGCCAAAAGAAGTTTGTCCGCAGCGACTACGAGGACGACAAGCAACGCATCATCGACAAGTATAACGAGAAGGGCTACCGCGATGCCGTGATTGTGGCTGACAGCGTGGTCAACTACGACGACAAGAACGTTGACGTCTATATCACCGTCGATGAGGGCAAGCGCTACTACATCAACGACATCACCTGGGTGGGCAACACCGTTTACCCCTCGGTTGTGCTTAACGAAATCTTGGGCATACACAAGGGCGACGTCTATAACCAAAAGATGCTCAACAAGCGCACGCAAGAGGACGACGACGCCGTTGCCAACCTCTACCTCAACAACGGCTACCTGTTCTACCAGCTCATCCCCATCGAGAGCAAAATCCAGGGCGATAGCATCGACCTGGAGATGCGCATGTACGAGGGCAAGCAGGCTCGCATCAACAAGGTGGTCATCAACGGCAACGACCGCCTCTACGAGAAGGTCATCCGCCGCGAGCTGCGCGTGCGCCCTGGCGACCTGTTCTCTAAGGAGGACCTCATCCGCTCGGCACGCGAGATTGCCCAGACGGGACACTTCGACCCCGAGAAGATGGACATCCGCCCCGAGCCCAACCCCGACAACGGCACCGTGGACATCATCCTCAACCTCGAGAGCAAAGCCAACGACCAGGTAGAGCTGTCGGCAGGCTGGGGACAGACCGGCGTCATCATCAAGGCCGCGCTCAAGTTCACCAACTTCTCCATCCAGAACCTGTTCCACCCCTCTTCGTTCAAGGGGCTCATCCCCCAGGGCGAAGGGCAAACGTTCACCATCAGCGCACAAACCAATGCCAAGTATTACCAGGCCTACAGCCTGTCGTTCCTGGATCCCTGGTTCGGTGGCAAGCGCCCCAACTCGCTCTCGGTGTCGGCTTTCTATAGCCGCCAGACGGGCATCAACTCATCCTACTACAACCAGCTCTACCAGAACGCGCTCTACAACTACTACAACAGCTACTATGGCAGCAGCTATTACAATAACTATGGCTACTACAACAGCAGCAGCTACTACGAGAACGCCTACGACCCCAACAAATACCTGCAGATGGCAGGTGTGACCGTGGGCTTCGGCAAGCGACTCAAGTGGCCCGACGACTACTTCACCTTCACAGCCTCGCTGGGCTACCAGTGGTATAGCCTCAAGAACTGGGAGTACCTCTACTATATGAACAACGGTGTGTCAAACTCCATTGTGCTGGGACTCAACCTCACGCGCAGCAGCATCGACAACCCGCTTTACACCCGCAAGGGCAGCGTGTTCACCCTCAGCTTTAGCGCAACCCCGCCCGCAAGCCTGTTTGGCAAAAAGGACTGGCAAGCCCTCAGCCAGAGCAGCACCGAGGCCGACAAAAAGGAGCTCTACAAGTGGATCGAATACTGGAAAATCAAGTTCCAGGCTCGCACCTACACGCCCCTCACCGACCCCGACGGCCGCTGGACACTGGTGCTCATGACCCGCGCCGACATTGGCTTGCTGGGCAGCTGGAACAAGTGGCTCAAATCGCCGTTCGAGACCTTCTATGTGGGCGGTGACGGCATGTCGGGCAGCTACACCTACGCCACCGAGACCATCGCTCTGCGCGGCTACGAGAACGGCATGTTCACCCCCTACGGCTACGAGGGCTATGCCTATGACCGCTTCGTCATGGAGCTCCACTTCCCGCTCATGCTGTCGCAGAGTGCCACCATCTACCCCCTGGTGTTTGTCGAGGGCGGTAACGCATGGACCAGCGTCAAGGAGTTTAACCCCTTCAACATCAAGCGGTCGGCAGGCGTGGGCGCACGCATCTACCTGCCCATGATTGGCATGATGGGCATCGACTGGGGCTACGGCTTCGACACCGTGTTTGGCGAGAAGGGCGGCAGCAACTTCCACTTTGTGCTGGGCCAGGAGTTCTAACTAGAGTTTAACTTAAATTAGTTAACGCGCAAAATAAACGATTTCACAAACCGCTAGTCTAACGATTGACATTTAAAAACATACAATACGAATTATGAAAAAGTTAGCTATCATTGCCGTTGCGCTAGTTGCCGGTTTTATGACCGCCAACGCGCAAAAGTTCGCCCTCGTCGACATGGAGTATGTGCTCAAAAACATCCCCGCCTACGAGATGGCAAACGAACAACTTAACCAAGTGTCGCAGCGCTGGCAGCGCGAGGTCGACGAGCTCAAGAAGGAGGCAGACACCATGTACAAGAACTATCAGGCAGACATGGTGTTCCTAACCGACGACCAAAAGAAGAAGAAAGAGGCCGAAATCACTGAGAAGGAGAAAGAGGCGCAGCAACTGCAATACAAGTACTTTGGTCCCCAGGGCGAGCTGTTCAAGAAGCGCCAGTCGCTCATCAAGCCCATCCAGGACGACGTGTACAATGCAGTCAAGAAGGTCAGCGAGGAGCGCGGCTTCCAGGTCATCTTCGACCGCGCCAGCAGCCAGAGCATCATCTTCGCCAGCCCACGCATCGACGTCAGCAACGAGGTGCTAGAGAAGATGGGTTACAAATAAACCCGTGAATTGAAGTGTAAAACATCATTAATATCAAAAGAAAAAGTAAAAAAAACAATTACCCGTTATGTTTAAAAGAATCATGCTCATAGCCCTTGCGGCTACCACCATGTGCCTCGCTGCACATGCCCAGAAGTTCGGTTACTGCAACACCAGCGAAATCTTTAACGTCATGCCCGACAAGGTAACTGCCGAGAGCACCCTCAAGTCGGCTGCCGAGAAATATGACACCGAGCTCAAGAACTTGCAGGAAGCCTTCCAGAAAAAGTTGGCTGACTACCAGAAGCAGGCAGAAGATGCCAGCACTCCACAAGCCATTAAGGATCGCCACCAGCAGGAGCTGGAGGAGGAGTACGCCAAGATTCAGAACTTCCAGCAGACCGCAGCTCAGGACCTGCAAAAACAACAGGACACCCTGCTCGCCCCCATCACGCAGAAGATTCAAAATGCCATCCAGGCTGTGGGTGCCGAGGGCGGCTACACCTTTATCTTTGACCAGGCTGCCGGCAGCATCCTCTACACCGGTTCAAATGCCGAGGACGTGAGCAGCAAGGTAAAGACCAAGCTGGGCATCAAGTAAAAACCACATGACACATCCTCACGACACACGTCGTGAACCCATGCTATAAGCCGCCAGCCACACCGCTGGCGGCTCACTTTTGCCCACACCACACGCAGACAGACGGGGGCGGATGGGTGCTGCCCCATCCGCCCCTATCGGCGCAGTCGCTTGGCTCTGCCAAGACGCTACCTAAAATTTTAAAACTTGTTTTTTATTTTTTAGCGTGAGCCTATCCCCACTTGCTGTGGGACATCACCCTGCGTTACCGCCTAGCACAAGGTCGATGAGGGCTGTCACATCGCTGATGTCAATATTGCCATCACCGTTCACGTCGCAGCAGATGTCGCAACAACGGCTGGTCTCGCTATCGAGGCTTGCACTCGCCAGCACGCGGTCGATGAGCCTGGTCACATCACTGATGTCAACCACGCCATCATGGTTCACGTCACCCGCAATGTGGGTCTCGGTTGCCCCCTCATGCAGGGTAACCGTCTCTATGTTGCTCCAGTTGCTCTCGGTGCCATCCACATACAGGGCTTTTACCCTGTAGTTAAATGTCCCCGCGGTTCGCAAATCGCTCACCACACAATATTTGTCGGTAACATCCTCCACAAGTCGATAGGTGCTGTCGGTCTTGGGTATATTCACCTCACTAGCAGCATCGGTGATATCACCGCCATAGATCTTAATGTCTTGCAGTTGCGGATAATTGCTAGCCGTGAACGTGATGCGGTCGGTGGTTGCGGCATCCAGCACCACGGTGTGTTCTGCCATCTCGCTGGTCAACGTCACGCTCTGACTACCCAGGCTTGTGGCAACGGTCAGCGTGGCGGTGCTGCTCGAATAGTTTTTCCCCACCAACACCACAGACAGCTTCTCATATCCTGCCGCATAGTCGGCAGACGTCAGCGTGCCTTTCAACGACACACAGCCACCATCCAGATAGAAACCGCTGCCCGCAGTCCAGCCCGCAGGCAGATATTGGCTCGCATTACTGGCTTGGTTGCCAGATGCCTTCTCCGTAGCCGAGAAATCTGCCTCGTCGAGCAATGTGACCTCTGGGGCTATGGTAACCAGCAGGCTATAGCTTGCTACCTTCTCTTGCTCTGTGCCATCAGTCCATTCGGCGCGGAACGAGGTTGTCGTCACATAAGCGTCGTTGGCAGGTAACATCACGGGATCTACCGTCTCTAGTGGTGCAAAGCCATTGACGACGACTACCTTGTCTTCAAGACCATCGGTCGAGAGGGTTATCGTTGCCTGATTGTTGCCAGGTGCTTTTGGCAAATAAGTCACGGTCACCGTTACACCAGCCATGGCATCGGCGGCAGAAATGGCCGTGGGATTGACTGCGAAAACACCGTCGGCATCACTTAACGTGAGCGTCACATCACTAGTCAAGAGTGTGCCTTTCACCGTGAATGTGGCTGTCGCGCTCTCCCCAGCCATGCAGGTCAGCGACAAGGTGTCGGGGTTCACTTTGAGATTCAGCTTGGGAGGCTCAATACCAACCACCATGTGCTGATAATAATTAAATGTGTAGTCGGTGTAGGTAAAGTCATGCAAAGCATAATAGCCATTGCCATCGCCTGACCAGCCAAAATTCACATGATACTTACCATCACCATCATAGCCATCAACATTGAAGGCATGCCCTGCATAAGAGAAACCATCTTTTGCATACGCACAATACACGATTGGACGATTCTCGTTGAGTTCATTGAGAATTAACTCGGTCCACTGCGCATCTGTATAGTTTGCGTAACCATTATTTAAGTTGTTCTTATACAGCACCTGCACGTTTTCGTCATAGCCAAACAGCTTGACGGCATTCACAATGTTATCCACATCAGTCCCACTGCTTTCGGGCGTATAATTCATCTCTTCGGCTTGACCAATATAACGCATCAGCTCGGCTACTGCGGCACCTTGCTCTGTGGTATAGTCGCTATAGTCATCTTTCATATTAGCCCAATCAAATGTGGTCGGAGCCAACGAATCACAGGCTATGCTATAAGAATCAGTGACATAGGCAGGAACACCTGGTGTCATTTGCGTGGGATATTGCCAATAATAGAAAACCATGGAAAGTGAGGTAGCGGCACATCCAGTCACACAATGCTTCCCATTATACATAGGGGTCTGGTTGTAAAACGGCGCATACTGATCCCATTGGGCAGTGAGTAACGGCTCGATGGCAGCTTGCGCCTTTAAGGGGGCATTCAAGTGATTTTCCACCTCCAAGTCGGGGTTAGCTTGCAAATACTCGACCTGCGCTTTGTACATATCCAGGAAAAACTGCACATTGCTTGGCACATTGCTGATATCTAGCGGCTTATCACCATAAGCCAACACACTCTCGGCACGGTCATCACCCGCGATAATAACAAAGCTTTGCGATGTGTTGAACACATAGAACGCGGCGGCAGCGGCATCGATTGCCGAAGGTTCAGTGTATGCCAGTTGCAAAATGCTCGGAGCAGACCACTGTGCTTTCCCCGCCACCACTTGTTGCTTCATAAATTGCTGGGCAATGGCTTGCGCAGCTGTCGCATCCACATTGGCAGCATTGGCTAGAGACGCCAATAGCGAGACCATGGATAAAAGCAAAATCTTTTTCATATCATTTGTTGTCTATTGAATACACGATATAAGAAATGGGAGAGCACTTGTCCTCTCCCCCATTTCATCTATTTCAACAGAGGAGATTATTATTTAACCAACACCTTGCTGGCAGTGCCATCGGTGTAGCGCACGATGTTGATGCCACTCTGCATGCCCGACAGACGCTTGCCATCAATGCTATAAATAGCCTGAATTTCGCGTGCCGTTCCCACAGTCTTCACTTCATCGATGCTTGTAGCCATGTGGTCCTTCAGGCAGAATGCAGGACTAATCACTTGCTCCTGCCAGTTGCCACTGGTGTCGGTGAGCTTAACCTTGAGGTCGAACCAACCATTCTCGCCCTTGCCCTGCACGTCCTTGAGGGAACCTTGATAGAAATAGCCAAAGCTAGGCAAATAGAAGTTTTCGCGAACATCCTCAACTACCAACTCTTTCCAATCGTTTTGCAAATAGGGAGAATAATTGACCTCGACATCTATATCCTGATTGGTGTACCATTCTATATACCCATCAGCATCCTCGTCAAAATAGCAGTTATAAGTGAAGTCACCGCCTGCAAACATCAAGATGCCTTCTTCGCCAGATTCAAAACGGTCAATGACATTGCCCTCGGTATCTCTGAATTGCAACATCTGCAATGTAGGCGCAGTCCAATCTTCCTTGGTACCATCATAATAGATGTTCGTTTCATTCAAGCCGGCAAGGTCATCTACAACAAAGTTCTCGTTAACAAACTTGGCTTCAAATATGCCCTCGATGCCATTGTTGCTGATGCTTTTATAAATGTCATTATTGATTGTAGAAAAGCTGCTACTGATGATTTCTCCATCAAATTTAACCTCCGACTGCAATGCAAACAAATCGGTGTTACGCACCTCTCCATATCTGCCAACATAGGAGCAAATTATATATGAATAGGGGTCACCATCCTCATAATAATTCTCGGAAGCGATAACATTGATTGGCGCATTTGAGCCGTAGCTTAGAGCCTTTTGTTTATCGGTAAATGAGAATTGAGGATGACCAGGATAGGCCTTAAATTCACTACTACCTTCTTGGTCATAATTGAAGGTAGAATAGTATTCACCCACTTCTATACCATTATTAATATATTCAATCTCATCTTTTGTTACCAAGACCTGGCGGCCGGCAATAGTTCCTAACTCTTTATAATAGAGGTCGCCAAACACAACACGGGTCAGCACATCATACTTGCCATCTCCAACTACAGCCGTGCTCTTGGGCGTGTTAACATACACACTGATTGTCTTATCTTTTGTGCGCGTTTTTGCGAGTGTTGACATGAGCCCACTTTGCTGGTTGTTCTCAAAAACGCCTGTCGCGCCATACTTTATGTAGCCCTCACCTGACATATTATTGATTAACGACGGCACAAAGTCCTCTTGATACAATACCCAATTGTCAACCTCGTTAGTGATGACGGTTTCATCTTCATTGGTGAGCTGTGATTCGTATTTGCACACATGATTTGCGAATGTCGTGTCAACAAACATGTGATATCCAATAATCTGATAACGGTCACTCACGTCATTAGTAAAAATGGTCAGTGGATCATATTTGTTGCTTTCCCGTTGGCTCTGGACAAAGGATATAACACCACTAACAGGTCTAT